>Ga0222671_1000252_pt1 | contig 20027 bp, 13 predicted proteins | sample AntAcemetagen797_FD_179849 | JGI IMG/M metagenome (GOLD analysis project Ga0222671, IMG submission 179849) | Saline water microbial communities from Ace Lake, Antarctica - #797 | ecosystem: Environmental > Aquatic > Non-marine Saline and Alkaline > Saline | place: Antarctica: Ace Lake... | reverse complement strand
TGGACACTTCAGGGGACAAAAATAAATAACGTCGAAACTCAGGGGACAAAACTGCAAAATAATCCAATACAGGGGACAACTCGGGGGACACTTCAGGGGACACTTCAGGGGACACTTCAGGGGACAACCAAAAAAATTGGTGAAAATATAGATAAAAAGAAGGGGAATCTAGCAAAAACCATCAAAAATCAGGGGGGAAAACTGCAAAATAATCCAACTCGGGGGACACTTCAGGGGACACTTCAGGGGACAAAAATAAATAACACCAAAACTCGGGGGACACTTCAGGGGACACTTCAGGGGACACTTCAGGGGACACTTCAGGGGACACTTAATTTCGTAAGATTAAAGGGCGTTTCTTATAAAGTTTTTATTTATCTAATTAAAAATATAAAGAATAGAAATAAGCTAATTACTGAAAAAATAAGCATTCCCGATATGGCTAATACAATCACTGAAAAGGTAGATTCATGCAAGAAATCTCTAAAAAGAATGAAGGTTAAAAAAATAGTAAAAACTATAGATTCCCAAGGCGGTTACTCTGGATTTAGTCAATTAAAAATTGATAAAAACTTCTACAATTTATTTCTTAAAAAAGAAGGGGTAAGTGATTTTGAACCTGATTTTAGATATGATTCTAGCGAGACCCCTATTAATAGTAATAGTAATAAGAAATTATTATTATTAAATGAAGAGGTAAGAAATAAAAGAGAGGAAAATCTAGTCCAAAAAGAAAAAGACTGGGAAATCAATATCGAGCCATTGAAAGAATATGGATTTAATATGGGACATATCAAGGATATCATGGACTTCAAGCTTTTGGACATAACTGTGGTACAGGAGTCTATATACCATTTTGCCTATGCTTTAGAAACAAAAAAGGAGCAATATGATGATCCTATAAGGGTGTTTGTAGGAAGGTTATGTAAAGGAAAAGGGTGGTTTGAGACAAGTTATGTCTCTGAACAGGATAGAGCATTGAAGCAATTAGTACTAATCAAGAAACAAGAAAAAAAGGAGAGGGAAAAAATCATCAATGAACTAGTAGAAATTGAATATGAAGACTGGAAAGAGGAGCTGACAGAGACAGAGAAGCAAAAAATAGAGAATAACTTTCCCAAAGAAGCTAAAACAGGACACTCAGTAGTAAAAAACTTTTATTGGAAAGAACATTTTGCTAAGGAAATTATAGTACCTAGGCTAGAAAAAGAGGGAGTTTTAACCAAAAAAGAGGTGAATAATGGCTCATGAACTAGAAAGCTACTGTTTTATCAATAAAATAGAAAAATTACCCTTTGTAAAAAAGGTCGTGCTCTACGGTTCAAGGGGGAGAGGAGACAATAGGGAAAGATCAGATATTGATCTAGCGGTAGACTGTTCTGGTGCAACTGATTTAGATTGGTTAGAGGTGGTAGAGTTAGTAGAAGAGGCTGATACCTTGCTCAAGGTAGATTGTGTAAGATTGGATAAATTAGAGGCAGAAGATTTGTTAAAAAGAAACATCTTGCTTGAAGGAAAAACAATCTACAAAAAGGAATCAGAGCAATGAAAAGAAAAAACTTGGAATTGTCGTGCATTATGCTAGGTAAGGCATTAAAAAAGCTTAGAGAGGCATGTAACAAGGCTGAAAAGCAGGATAAAGAAATGGAAATATACCGTGATGCAACGATACAGAGATTTGAATTCACAGTTGAGTTATTTTGGAAGAGCCTGAAGAAAATTCTGGAATACGAAAAGATAGATGTGAATACACCAAGAGCAGTGCTAAAAGAAAGCTATCAGGTGGGATTAATAGACGATGAAAAGAAATGGCTGATGATAGTGGAAGATAGAAACAGAAGTTCACATACCTACAGTGAAAGAGCGGCAAAAGAGATATATGAAAGGATCAAAAATTATGTTCCATTTTTAGAAAAGTCATGGGAACAAATAGTCAAAAAATACGATATTTCCGAAAGGAATGAAGTTTAAGATGAAGTTATAGTGGTTCACATTGTACTCACATTGGAAATTGCTAAATATGCCTTATACAAGAAATGGTTCACAAAAAACCAGAGCTTAAAAAAGTTGTCATACAATTGGTTCACGCCCTCTAACATTGGACAGGTGTTAAGGTAGCTGTGCTGAGAGACCCCCCTGGCTAACAAAAGCATAGTTCCTAAAAAAGATATGTTGGAACTTTGACAAATTTTAACAATAAATTTCTTGGTTAATACAAGGCTTTTTCTTATTTATAGTCACATTTACTACCGACTCTAGTGATTCTAGGAACTTCGTTGAAATCCTTAATATTTTGTAAGATTTTGAGAAAAAAGATAATTTTTATACGGATTTTTCATTTTTGTTTAGCACATCAATTGTTGACAATAGCCGTAATCACTAGCTTTAGAGTGTAGGGGGTCTCTCAGCACAGCTACCTTAACACCTGTCCAAATACAAGAAGTTTTTATGCGGAATCTTTTTACGTAATTGAAATGAGTCTATCGCAACACGTAATTAAAACCAATTTAAAGACACTTTTTAAAGGCGTAGGGCTATCTAGTTGCAAAAAAATGTAGTGCAGCACTACAAAGTGAAAGTAGGCTCTGTATAAGCGTTAAAAGTGCAATTATGGATGTATCTGTTTTTATTTATTAGAAGTGCGGTAGTTTTGCGGTTCGCAAGTGATATCTGGATTATAACATGCCAACGTGATTAATCAAAACAAAAAACCGATTGCAAAAGCGTACCGAATATAGTACGTATAGAGAAAAGGGTAAAAAAATGGAATTATTGACAGTAAGTGATGCAAGGAAGAACTTGTACAAATTGATAGACGATGTAGCAAAGACGCATGAACCAGCGATGATTAAAGGAAAAAGAAATAGCGCAGTGATATTATCACAAGAAGATTGGGAAAATATTCAAGAGACGATTTATCTGTTATCAATCCCACAAATGAAAGAGTCAATAATAGAAGCGGACAAAGAAGCAGATGAAGAGTGTGCTAAAGAAATAAATTGGTAATGTATCAGCTGGTATACACATCGTTGGCACAAAAAGATGCAAAGAAAATAAAGGCATCAGCTTTAAAAGAAAGGTGCATAAAGTTGTTAAAAGTAATAGAGAACAACCCGTATCAAACACCGCCACATTTTAAGAGATTGATTGGTGATCTTGATGGTTATATATCTAGAAGAATCAACATACAACACAGATTAATCTATAAAGTTTATGAAGATAAAAAAATAGTAAAAGTTATTAGAATGTGGACACATTATGGTGATTAAATTATTCAGACTGGATTTTAGAACTATAATCTGAGAAACATCATTTTTTAATAGACTTTAAACCAAAAAGCATACGATCTGAATCACGAGTTAAATAACTGTCCATTAATTTAACAATATCATTAAAAGAGTTGTTTTTATTAGCCTGATCTAAATAATAACTACCAATTAAAATCTTACGCCTAGTATTATCCTTACGTTCTTTAGATTGTTCTCTATTTTGCACTAATCTAATGCGTGCATTAATAATATCACGTTTCTTTTTAAGAGAATCTAAGTTTGATGCTGAAGCCATAAATAATTGCTAGTCTAAAAATATAATTATCTTTTATTACTACTATAAAGTATACTGGAATGCAAGTAAGTATTGGCAACAACCCGTAAAATAAAATAAGTCCAAGAAAATAATATAGTAAAAAACAGAGCCGCACTCGGTAAGTGAGAGTGCACGCTTATATGTTGCAAGCAACATAAGGCTGTGGTATAGTGTGAGTATATGACTTTAAATAATAAGAGTATAAAAATAGGATAATAAATTAATGGAAATTAAGATAGCGAAAGTAGAGACTACATTATCTTTGCCTAAATATCTATTAATGACAGCAGCTAAGTACAACCTGATAAATGATCTAGAAATGTGGATGATATTTTATGATGCAAAAGAGAAGCTAGCAGGAAATCAATACAATGTTTATAAAGGTAAACTGGCATGTAGTATAATGAAAATATTACCAATATTTAAAATAAAAGTAGATGAGATTATGAAATCATATGAAGTTACAAACAAAGCAATAGATTAGAATAATAAGTAGAAAGTAGATAAGCAAATGGCAATGTACCACTGTAGTGTTAAGACGATAGGAAGAAGTGGAGGAAGTAATGTTGTTAATAGTGCTGCATATAGAAGTGGAGAGAAATTATATGAGGAGCAGTTAGATAAGACTTTCTATTATTCTGGCAAGGCAATGGATGTTATGCATAAGGAAATAATGTCACCAGATAAATCTCCAGAATGGGTAAAGGATAGAGAGAAATTATGGAATGAAGTAGAGAGGGGAGAAAAAAGAAAAGATTCACAATTGGCAAGAGAAATAGAGATATCGTTACCTAGAGAATTTACAGTTGATCAAAATATAGCATTAGCAAAAGAGTATGTGCAGAAAGAGTTTGTAGATAAGGGAATGGTAGCAGATTTGTGTATGCATTATGGGATGAAAGGAGATAGTTATAATCCACATGCACATGTATTACTTACAATGAGAGATATAGATGAAAATGGATTTGGAAAGAAGAATGTTGAGTGGAACAACAGAGAGTTATTGCAAGAATGGAGAGAGAGCTGGGCTGAGTTAAGCAACAAGCATTTAGCATTAAATGGAATAGATCAGCAGATAGATTATAGAAGTTTAAAAGAGCAGGGGATAGATTTAGTTCCACAGAATGTTGAGTTACCAAATGATGCAAAGGATAGGCTGACAGGGCAGAGAGAGCGTCAGTTAGAAATAATGAAGGAGAATGGAGAGAGATTAAAGGAAAATCCAGAAATAGCACTGCATGCAATTACAAATAGGCAATCAACATTTACAGAAAGGGATATAGCAAGATATGTAAATAGCAGAACGGTAGATAGAGAGCAATATGATGTGGTGATGGGTGAGGTGAAAGGGCATGAGGATTTAGTAAAGCTAACAAGTGAAAAAGGGGGAGATAGATATACAACTAAGGAGATGCTAAGATTAGAGAGGCAAATGTATAAGGGGGTTGCTAATAAGAGTAAGGATACTAGTTTTGGAGTAAAAGAAGGGATAGTAGAAAAGGCTGCAACTTATTATGGGTTAAGCAATGAGCAAAAAGCAGCGATGGAATATATAACGCAAGAAAAGGGAATAAGGTCAATAGTAGGTTATGCAGGCACAGGTAAGACGCATATGTTAGGAGCAGCAAGAGAAGTATGGGATAATAGTGGTTATAATGTAAAAGGAGCGACATTATCGGGGATAGCAGCACAGGGATTAGAGAGGGGTGCAGGTATTGAAAGTAAGACCGTTGCAAGAAGATTGATAGATTGGGAAAATGGAAGAGATGTTTTAGGTAAAAAAGATATTTTAGTGATAGATGAAGCGGGGATGTTAGGCACAAAAGATGTAGCGAGATTAGTTGGAGAGGTAGAGGCAAGAGGAGCTAAGTTGGTAATGATAGGAGACCCACAGCAGTTACAAGCAATAGAGGCGGGAGCAGCATTTAGGGGGATAGTAGAAAGGACAGGATATTTAGAGATGAATGATATAAAAAGACAAAAGTCAGATTGGCAGAGAGAGGCAACAAAGATGTTTGCTATGGGAGAAGCGGGCAAGGCATTAGAGGAATATGAAAAGAAGGGAGACCTACATGTATATGCGAAGAAGGAACAAGCGATGGATGCTATGGTAAATGCATGGTGTGATGATAAGATAGACAGGGGTGGAACGCAGATAATGTTGGCATACAAAAGAGAAGATGTTAAGAGATTGAATGAAGTAGCGAGAGGAGAGTTGAAAAAATGTGGAATTCTAGATAAAGGGCAAGAATTAGATTTATCCAATGGAAAAAGGGAGATGAGTTTTGGGGATCAAGTATATTTTTTAAGGAATGATAATGAGCTGGGAGTCAAAAATGGAACATTGGGAGAAATAATAGGTGTTAGTGAAAAAGGGGATATAAGGGTGAACATAAAAGATGAAGAAAAGGATAGGGAAGTAGCCTTTAATATAGATAAGTATAATTACCTAGATCATGGATATGCATCAACGGTGCATAAAGCGCAAGGTATTACTGTAGATAGGGCGTATGTAATGGCATCAAAGGGATATAACCAGCATATAGGGTATGTAGCGATGAGTAGGCATATTGAAGGGGTTAGTTTATATTGGTCAAAAGATGAGTTTAGTAACCTGAATGATTTAAAGAATCAGTTTAGTAGAGAAGCAAGGAAAGATAATGCAATGGATTATATGGAAAGTGCAAAAGAATATGTAAAAGAGAGGGGAATAAAGACTACGTGCAAAGATATAAGCGTACGAAATAACAAGATGTATAATGCAGAAAGATTAGAGGATAGGTTAAAAGAGAAGGATAATCAAAGATTAGTCAAGGATGGGGTAGATGAAAATAAATATTATAATGTAATAGAGAGATTAGATAGGAGGATGGGCTTTAACAAAGGAGTAAAAGAAGTAGAGAAAAAATATAATTATAAGGTAAGTAAAAATTTAAAAAATGGAGAGATATTGAGATATCACGCTAAAGAAGAAATAAATGGAGCGGAGTATGCATTGCTCAGAGTATATGGTAAAAGGGAGATGAAGCTAATGCCTGTGAGTGATTGCAAGGATTTGATGCCAAATAATGAGGTAAAGATATTTAAAGCACCAACTGGAGCAATGGTGGCTTTTCCATCGAAAGGAGAGTTATGGCATAGAAAGACAGAATCATTAAGAGAGGCATTTGGTAAGGAGGTCAGTTTTAATATGGAAGTTGGTGATAGAGGTAAGTATGGAGGAACTATAGAGTTTGAAGGAAAAAGATATGGAGTAATGGATCAATATGATCAGGTAAAGTTAATAGATAAAGGCAACTGCGCAAAAGGATTAAAAGATGGGAATTATATGAAGATAGAGGCGAGTGATTACAATAAAGATAAGATGATGGGGGTTGCAGATACTGAGAGGCAAAAAGAGGTGCAATTAGAAAAAGAAATGAGTAAACAGAAGCAAATGGATAGAGGTAGGGATTTTGAGATGGAAATGTAGTAAGTAATCAACATATTAGGAGATAGTAATTATGGATCAGCAGCAAAGAATAGAAGAATTAATAGATGAGCTATATGCAGTGCAGAAGCAGGCTGGGGATAGGATGGTGGAGTTGACCAATGAGAATAAATGGATATTGGACAAGCAGGAGAGGAATGTAACGAGGAGTATAGATGATGTGAGGAAATATAGTAAGATATTAGTTGGTGCTACATTGGCAATATGTATAGTTGGAGGGACAGTTTTAGGATGGTTAATTCATGGATGGTGTGAAGGTGTAAAGAGCGATATATATTGGACGTATAAAGAGGTTAAAAAGGTTGTCGGCAAACAGGAAGAGTTAAAAAATAGGTTAGAGGAATTAACTAGAGAGAAAAAAGTGTCAAAGGGCGGTGAAGACATGAGTATTAAAAAGAGCAATAAGAAATAAGTTGATTTAAACATATTTAAACTTTAACATTATTGAAGAAATGTAAAACAGCTGATTTTAATGTTAGATTTTTATTTAAGCAGTGCGGATATCTGCTTAGCAGAAGATAACTTTAGTTTATTTGGTGGGGAAATTCCTTTTTATCAAGAACATTTTAATAAATGCGCTTTGGAAGATGAGCTTAGGAATAAAGAAATAGCTAAAGCACTAAGTGAGATAGAATCAGGGGAACAGTTTGCATTTTATAACTTAGGTTTTTCAAAAAGAGAGCAGGAGCTGTTAACTAACATAGGGATAGATGAGTTTAACGATATAACCATCAATACTAGTATTAATAAATTAAAAGAATTAAAGCGTGAGGTAAGTTTAGAGCTTACAAAAATGCAAGGAGTGTACATATTGGAATTAGATGGATTATCCAATTTAATTACTAAATTGGTAAGTGTAGTAATTGGAGAATTAGAAGTAGAAGAATATGAGTTAAGGATAAGAAGTAGGGAAAGTTATCAGAGTGAAGAAGATTGTATGTATTGGCATTTAGATAAAAGCAAGGAAGAAATTTTAGGAAACTCAGATAACGGCAAAGAAAAGCGATTTATAATAGTATTGAAGGGGGAAGGTACGGCATATCAGAAAATTAATGAAGAACAAAGAAAAACATTTATGAAAGTAGCCGAAGAAGCTCCGTATTATTATGGACATGGGTTAGACGGTTGTAAAACAAATGATAAAATTAACCAATTATTTAGAAATCAAGAAAAAGTATTGATAAAAGAACAATATGGATCAGTGCATATAGCAGGAAGTAATGGAGCTATGCATGCAGCACCAAAAGAGAGTGAGAGTAGATTAATATTATTATTAACACCTAAAAATAATTCAACAAAATAGGAATAAAATATGGAAATGAAAGAAATATACGATTGTCAGGAAATACTAAATTTTATATCAGAAGCAAAAACAGAAGAAGAGTTGAAATGTGATAAGTTATTTAGAGATAAAAGCACAATAGAATGGCTAAGTGAAAGGAAAAATACTCTTGATAAGGAAATTAAGGAGATTGAGGGTAAAATTTTAGAGAAAGATGTCGTTTTGAGCAAAAAGAAAGTAAAAGAAAATGAGAAAGAAGAAATAAGTAAGATATTAGAAAGTAAAACAAATAATTTAAATAATATAAAAGTTGCAGAAAGTAATATAAAGCTACAGGAAAACTTAAAAAGCAAAATAAGTGAGGTAGAAAATAAAATAAAAGAATATGAGTCAGATATATATGACAAAGGACAATCTAAATATAAGGTTGATGAGATAATAAAAAACAAAGAAACTAATGAGCGAAATTGGGAAACAAAAGTCAGCTCTGCAATAAGTGAATTGAGTTCTGCAGAAACAGAGTTAAGCTCATCAAAACAAAGAGGAAGTCATAATAGTTGTTGGGGATACCCCTCACCACATTTAAGCAACTCTTGTGTGAATAATTACGAAGAAAAACTTAAACAAAAGAAAAGTACCAAGGAGAGTTATGAAAAAACGCTTAATACTGCAAGAGGTGAATTAAAAGGAGAAAAGGATAAAAGTAAAAAATTATCAGAAACTATAACATCGCTAAATACTAAGAAAAATGAAGAGATTGCTAAAAAAGATCAATATATGAAGGAAAAGCAAGAAGTAGAGGCACAAATACAAGGAGTTCTAGATCAAAAGAAGTCTTTAGAAACAGATATAGAAAAACAAAAAGCTGAGCAAATTAAAATAAATGAAGTGTTGTTATCTCTTGAAGATAGTACAAAGGATTTGGATAGTAGTGCATATGAAAAACAGAAGGTAGTATTGGAACAAAAATTTCAAATGATGGATAGTCTAGAGCAAAAGGTAGTTGAATATCAAAATCTAGATCGTACAGAGGAATATCAGCAACATCAAGAATTATAAAACTCCCAAGAGCAGTGGCGTATTTTGATTTACTAGATGTATTATTAAAGGGCACAGATTATTGTGCCTCAACTAATAATTATGATGAGTGTATAAATGATGCTAAAGGCCATTATATCAATAATGGCTTAAAAATATGTGAAGCACCAAATAAGTATTTTGAAGCACATCAAGAGCTATTGTATACAGTAAACAGTGATGGCAAAAAAGAGTGTCTACTTGAGAAATCTTATAAAGATGGTCTTTCTAATAGTGACATTGAATTTATTAATAAGTTAATAAAAAATAGTGATAAAGATGTTGTTTATGAAAATTTAGAATATTTCAATAAAGAATCTCCAGGAAAATTAGAAAAAGTAATGATAGATTACTATAATAATAGATATTTCGGAGGTTTAAAGGAGAAGATAACAGAAGATTTTGGCAAGAATAAAAGCTTTAAATATAGTAATGAATTGTTAAATATACTTAAAGAAGAGTTAGGTAATGAATTTAATATAGGAAGTTATAAAAAGGACATAATTAACTTATTTACAGTACAAGCAGTATATCATGATGAAGGAGATGAGTATTTTAAGATAGTATCTAACTATGCTAAAGAGGAGATAGCAAAGAGGGGTCAATATTTAGGTAATTTAATTAAAGAGTATAGAGAACTATCTAAGAGTAGAGATTATAGTGAAGTAATATATGAAGATTTTATAGGGCTGGCGAAATGGCTAAGTAGTGAAGAAGGACGAGGTGGAATGGGGTATTTAGGAGATACAGTAAAATTCATATCAGATGGGGTAAGCAATGGTAAATACTACCTTGCAAGCAATGCAAAAGAAATCCTAGAACTTATATATAGAGGTGGGGTTAGTTTAAGTGACAATATAAAAAGTGAATATTGTACAAGATTTAGTGAAGATGCGCTTAAGTATGATGAGATAATTGAAATTATTGTTGAAAATGAAATTAGCATAAGTAAAAAATCATTAGCTAATATAGTAAATGGAGCTAGCAAATTAATAAAAGCAGGAGAGGAGGAGAAGCAAGTATTTAATGGGATATATTTAATAACCAGAGTTTATAAGCAAGACGAAAGTATATTGGGTGATGATACAAAAAATGAAATAATAGTAGAGTTAAATAATTTAGAAAAGAGCGGAGGTGATAAATTAAAGAGAGTCATTGATAAATTTGTTAAAGAGTTAAGTGGTATAGAAGTTAGGGGAGCGGAGATTCTTGAAAAAGTACTAAGCAGTAGCTTAGAGCAAGAGATAAAAGAAGCGGTAAATAAAGCAAATATAGATTTTATAAAATTAAGAATTAGCGAAGTAAGGATAGTTGGGGAGATCAAATATCTCTATGAAAAGCTAGGCTGGAAGGAAGAGGATATAAGGGGGCTTTTAGCTGCAATTAAGGATACAGGCGGACAGGAAGATTTAATAAGAGGATTAGAATTAGTATATGAGTATGATCTAGGTAGGGATTTAATAGATAGAGAAGGAAATAATGCAGTAGATATCTTAGTATCGGGGGAAAAAGGTAAATTAAGTGATGGTATGCTTAGGGTATATAAAGATAACAACATATACTATCCCAAGAAAGCAGAGCAAATCATTAGGGAAATAGAAGGAGAGAATAAGAATTATAATTTAGGTACTTATATAAGGGAACAATTACTTAAGATAAGTAGTATAGAGGAGAAGTTAGATAAAGAGATAGAGTTCAGTTATGATAAAGAAGTAGGGACTAATGTATTAGGAGATAAGTGGCATCTATATAGTATAGATCAAAAGGTATTTTTAAAAGGATTGGATTATGCAGGTAGACTTTTTAAAGAAGATTTAAGTCTTGAATTAAGTGAATATGAAGTAGAGCAACTTAAAAACGTATTATTATATCAGCAGCCATATCATCCAAATAATATAGAATCTGCAATATCAGCTCATCATAAAGTGAAATTATCAGAATTCAAAAATACTCAAGTAGATGAAGATAATATAGCAGAAGCAGTGGTATGGTTAAAAAAAGCAATGCATTTAACAGTATTGGGTAAGAAGTACCAAGTAAGAGATGCACAAGTAATAAGCTTACTGAATTTATACAAAGGAGATGGGGGAAGATTAATACAAGTATCAACAGGAGAGGGTAAAACAATAATAATAGCGATGTTTGCAGCTCTTAATGTGGCAATGAAGAGAGATGTAGATATAGTTACAAGTTCAAAGGTGTTAGCAGAAGAAAATGAAAAGGAGCAAAGGGAATTTTATAAGATAATTGGCATGACGTCTTCTCATAACATATTGAGTGTGGAGGGAGCAAAAGATTGTTATAAGTCTGATGTGGTATATGGGGATTTATTACATTTTATAGGAGATGATTTAAGAGATATATCAAAGAATGTAAAGTATGGGAGAGGGTATGATGTAGTAATAGTTGATGAAGTAGATAACATGTTTGTAGATAATACAAATATGAAAGTACAGCTGTCAGCAGGATTACCAGGCTTCCATTATTTAAAAGGTTTAAAAACATATTCATGGATAGGATTTAAGGTTAATTTACTGTTACATGAAGAAGACAAAGGTAAATGGTATTTAAAAGGAGTAGAAGAATTAATAGGTAAGGAAGAGGATTTAAATAATTATCTAGATGGGATTAGAGATTTATATATTGCAAATCTCATAGTGGATGAATCTGGCAATTATTATTATGAAGAAGAGGGTAATAAGGTATTAATAGGGAATAAAGAAGAGGTAGAAGTAAGAGTTCAAGAAAAAATTAAAGAATATAGAGAAGCAAATATTAAATACGATGAAAAGGAAGAAAAATACTATTACAAAGTAGAAAGAAAAGAAATAGGAGATGATGAGGCTTTTACAAGGCATATAAGGGAAGATACTGCTGATTATATTGCTAATAGATTGCTCAATTTAAATGAAGGATCAGAAAATAGGTTAGTAAATATACCAAGGCATTTAAATGAGTTTATGAGTGAGCATAGTGGACAACTAGCAGACTCAATAATAATGGCAAATGCATATAAGTTAGGTATGCAATACAAAATATCAAATCCAGAGAACAAGCAAGAAAAGATAACGCCAGTAGATTATTTGAATACAGGAGTTGTTCAACTCTCTCTTACATGGTCTGACGGGCTTCATCAATATATTGAATTGAAGCATGGTCTTAATATGAAGGCAGAAAGCTTAACCAATGTGTTTAGGTCATATGTGGGGTATTTTTTAAAGTATGAAGGCAATATATATGGAATGACAGGGACGCTAGGGAAAGAAGAGCATCATGAATATTTAAAAGATGTATATAAGGTAGATACAAAATTAATGCCAAATTACATAAAGAAGAATTTGGAGAAATTTAAACCAACTGTGGCAGATAATACAAAAGATTGGTTAGATGAGGTTGGTAACCAAGCGATTAGGAAGGCTGAGTATAGTAAAAGGGGAGTATTAATAATATGTAAGACCATAGATGATGTAGATAAAATATATCAAGTAATAAAGGATGATAAAGGATATAAAGGAAGAATTATAAGATATACAGATAGTGGATATTTTGCCGATAGTATAACTAAAAAATTAATATCTGGTGAAGTTAAGATAGCGGCTGGAGATATAGTGGTGGCTACGAATTTAGCAGGAAGAGGCACTGATTTAAAAATAGAGAGGGAGGTAAATAAGAATGGAGGGTTGCATGTACTACTTAGTTATTATCCAGATAGTATAAGAGTGCAGGAGCAGGCATTTGGGAGAGGAGCAAGGAATGGAGATTATGGCAGTGCGGGGTTAATAGTAGAAAACCCTAATAAGGCAATGGACATAGTCGAGCTTGGGAAGGATAGAGATGAAAAGGAAAGTAAAAGATTGGAGGGATCAAAAGAAGATACAATTGAGCAGATGAAGAGGCAAGATGAGTTATTTGATAAGTTTGTAGATTTAATAGCACGAGCTAATTCACCTACAGGATACGAAATAGTTAGAGAGGATAAATATTTACCAGAAAACGGTTATATATATGTATATGCAGAAGGAGCTGGAGTTGAGGGGAAATTAATACATATAAAATGTTACAAGCCAGATAGTACGTCATATTTAGCTAGTATAGAAAAAAGTGAGGTATCAGAATATATTAAAAATATAAGCGGAAAATCATATCATCATTTAATAGATACATTATCAAATGAGGCAAGAACCTTTAACCAGAGGGATAGTGAGTTAATCCACTACTTTGCAGCAGAAATGGGGTGTATTGGAAAGGACATTGAGATTAAGGGAAGGATAGATAGGAAATATTGTAATGCAATAAAAGGAGACAGGGAATTTGAAGTATTATATGAAAAGTATTGTGGAGTTGTTGCTACATTTAGCTCTTCTAAAGAAAAGGTTAATAAAGAAAGGATAGGTGAATTAAAGGTTAGTAGGCATAAGGAGAGATTTGAGCTATGGGAGAGAGATAGAGAATTATATAATCATAAATATGAAATAGAACAGCTTAAAGAGAATTGGGCTATATGGCTTAAGAAAGCAGGTACATTTGGACCTAGTAGATTATTTGGATTGGAGGGGTCGGATGAGAAAGAAAATGTAGAAAAATTAAATAAAGAATTTAAAGAATTTGCAGATGAGCAATTAATATTGTTTAAAAATGATTTAAGTTACACAAATAAAGACAAGTATATAGGAAATAACTGCAAAGAACAAATAAGTAAAGAATATAAAGATAATGAATTATTGATGAAGAATCCAAGTTATTTAGTGCAAAAAAGTAGGCACTACATAGCACAGCATTATAATAGAGAAATTCAAGAAGATTACAAATACAAAAAAAGTCATATAATAACTTGTAGCCATGCAAATGATTCAGATATTTTATCAATAATATTGGGTGGAATGCCACCTCAAAGAAGTATTAATTATGCAACAGATTTTGCAGCAAAGGCAATAGAGTTAGATTATAAGTTTGCATGGAATGGGTATAATATGTTGTCCATTACAAAACTGATACGAGATGGTGAGTGGATAACAGATTATGAAGATGCAGAAGCTGCTGCAAGAATTAAGCAAGAATTTTATACTGATTTAGCAACTACAAAGAATAGTTTAGAGAGATATATTATACCAAAGCAATCACATGAATGTGGCGCATTAATAATATCACAAGTAGTAGCAAGAAAATCAGACACAGTAACTCAGTGCTTATTTATACTTAAATCCTATGAAAAAATCAGCAAGCATTTAGAAAGCTTAATGGAGACAATAGCTAAGGCTGAAGGAGATGAAATGATAAGACCAAGCAGAATGTATGGAGCTGAAGAAATACTGAATAGAATAGATGCAAAAGATTTAGATGAAGGATTTGAGATGATTATAGAACCTATAGAGGCAAAACAAGAAAAGGAGAGATTGGAAAAAGAGTATAATGAAGGAAATATTACAAGCGAAGAACATGAAAAGAAGCTGCAAGAAATACGAAGCCAAACATTAGGAAGAATAGGAATAACAAATCAAGGCAATCTATTTAATAAAGTAAGTAAAATGCAATTTAGAGCGATGACAGAAGATTTATCGCATGACCTAAATTTATTAGGATTTATAGGGTATGATATAGAAGTATATGAGTTAAATAAAGATTGGACAGATACAATAATAGCAGGATTACTGTCGATTGCAACAATAGCAATAGGGATAGTTATGTTGCCGGCAGGAGGATTTTTAGGAGTACTTGCGACATCATTAATAGCACAAAGTGTATTGGAGTTAGTGCAGATAGGTATAAGTATAGATAAAGGAATACCAATAGATTTAGAGCAATTTGTAAAATCAAAAGGGATTGGAATAGCGGTTGCAATAATAACAGCAGGAATTGCACAAGGACTTGATAAAGTAATGGCTCCAGTAACAGAGACATTATCAACTGGTGAGAAAGTAACAATGAGCTGGGCCACAAAAAATATAGCAGGATGGCAAGGATTAGCAGGAGGAGTTAGTAAGGCAACATTCATAAAAGAAGGTATTCAAGGTGCATTAAAAATGTCAGCAATAATGGGAGCAGTAGATACAACATCAAGATATGTAGCGAATCAATACATGAAGAAAAATGATGGGAATATAGAAGAGGACATTGAAGAAGCGATAAAAGAGGTATTATCAAGTCATAATGAGGAAATAACAAAAATACTATTAAATGATGAATTTAATAGTAAATTTAAAAGTCATCCATCTGATCAAGAATTAAGAAAAATAGTTGTTGAAGCACTGAATATCATAGCAAATTATGCCTCACAAGGATCGGCAAGGCAAGTAGTATCAGGAGTAGCTGGAAAAGTATCATCATTCTTTGGAGCAATCCCTGGAGCAATAGCTAATCTAGCTGATGCAGCAATTGGATATAACAAAGCAAGTAAAGCCGTAGATGAATTAAAAGAGAAATTAAGGAATGTAATTAGAAAATTTGCAAATAATCTACGTACAACTAAACAAATTATGGAAGAAAAGCTAATGCAAGATTTTCCAAAAGATGCAGAATTTATAATGGCAGAAATCAATGGAGCTGGGCTATTAATAAATGGTGGTGTCGATATAGATTATGATAATTGTAACAGGTATAAAGTATTAGGAGAAAAAATTGGAAAAAATGTAATAGAAGAATGTAAATATATAGCTGGTTTAAGAGAAGAAGCTAAAAAGGATAAAGAAAGATTAAAAGATAGGTTGGTTGAAGCAGCACTTGATCCTATAAGAGGAATATACACAAGAGAAGTAGCAACACAATTAATAAGAGGAGAGTTAATTGACCCAATATTAGGAGAAAGTTTAAGAAAGGGTGAATTAACATTTAGTGGGGGATTATTAGCAGAAGGCATAAGCAAAGGAATAGAGAGTTTAAAAAATGATCAAGCAGCAACAGAAAAAATAAAAACTATAAAAAGAAGAGAATATGAAGAAAAAATTAGAAAACAAGTTGAGTCTGCAGAAAAAACAGGAAAAGAACAATATGAGCATGTAGAAACAGCAACTAATTTATTACCTCAAGATACAAGCAATAAAGAATGGGAAGTAGTAGATGTTAATAATAAAGAATCAGTAAATAAAATATATGGAGGACAAGCTAGTCAGCAACAATTAGAACAATTTATAGAAATGAATCCATATATAGCAGCAAGAGGGGTAATAAGAGATGAGCAAGGTAATATAATACATTTAGAAATAAGAGCAGGAGAAAAAATATTAGTACCAGAGAATATAGCTAAATCACATGAAGCAAAAAAAAGAGATTATTATTCTATTATTAATGATATTCAAACAAATACATGCCCTAGTTCTAACAATAAATACACAAATATATTTGGGAATGCAGAAAGAAATGAAAGAAGTAGCATCAATGTTGAAGACGCCTATTTAATACAAGATTATGAATTACAGCAAAAACAAATTCAGCAAGAAGGTAAGCAAAGCTTTTTAAAAGATATGGAGAATAAAGCCACCAAAGGCTTAGCAGTAACTGCTAATAAAGCAGTAAAGTTATATAAAGAATTTAGTCAAAAATATCCATGGTTAGCTAAACATGCAGGAGACATATTAAGAGGAACGATAATGACCTTAGCAGGAGGGCCTGCTGGAGTAGCTGCATTTGCTAGTGGATATGCATTTGGTGAAGCAACAAATGCAATAGCAGGAGAAAAAATTGGAGAGTGGGTAAATACTGGAATCGAGAAAGGAACAGATGGTCTGTTGTCAAGATATCAAGATTTAACTTCAGAAGAAGCTAGAAGCCTCACTATTGTAGGAATGGTTATTGCTGCAAACGCAAAAAATGATGGTAAATTAGCTAAAGTAATTATCAAAAAGGGCCTTGATCTTAAAGATATTAAGGTTCCTGTTTCTAAATCTATGAAACAGAAAGTTGATAATAAACCTAATACTGATACAGGTGGATATAAGGTTGATGGAGATAGTAGTTTGAGTCCAGTAAATAAATTATCGAAAGAAATTCCAGATACAGTTGATAAAGTGGGAGGAAGATATCCACATAATGCAAAATATGCTGGGAAAAAATTTCCTGTAGAGAAATTACCTGAAGATTTACAAAAGAAGTATCCAAATAGTGTAGAGTTTGATGAAAAGGGATTCGCTGATTATAAACCTTATACAGAAAAAGAAATACAAGTTGAAGGATTAACTGGAAAACATAAATCAGATTTTAATAAAGCAAATAAAGTGGCTGGGTATACAGAGACTCCTGAAGGTTATACATGGCATCATCATCAAGATGGAAAAACTATGCAACTAGTACCTCAAGATTTACATAAAGAAGTAAGGCATACAGGTGGTGCTGCAACCATTAAGCATAAACATAATGTAGATTAAAATGACTGATTATATGAAAAATATAATAATGAAAAAAACTAAGGCTCAAATCACTATTGATGATATAAAAAAAGTTGAAAGAAAATTAAATATTAATCTTCCGGAAGATTATAAAGGCCATCTTCTCAAATATAACGGCGGTCATCCTATCAAAAATGGATACCCCATGATTGAATATATTGATAATGATCAAAATGATAATAATGGAGACATAGCCTGGTTTTATGCTATTTATGATGGCGAGCATAGTAATTTTTTAAAAGAATATCATACATTTAAAATATGGCAAAAAAGAATGCCAGATGAGTTAATACCTATTGGTCGTGGTTCAGGTGGAGACCAAATATGCATAAGCGTCAAAGGCAATAATTATGGCAAAGTATATTTTTGGAATCATGATTGGGAATGTGAAGAAGGAGAAGAGCCAGATTATTCAAATTTGCACTTGATAGCAAACAGTTTTAGAGATTTTATAAATAGTCTGTATGAGACAACATTGCTTGAAGATGAAAATGGAAAAGATTTGTGGGTATATAAACATGATAGATACTCATTACCTGTATGTACAGAAATCAAAAAATATGGAAAGGTAGTGAAAGAATTTTTTGATAAAACTCCTAAAGAAGTAGAAGAATTTATAATAAAAGAATTTTCAGTCAGTAAAGATTTATTATTATCATTTCAAACAGGAAGAAATGAATATTTTAGAAAAATTAATAAAGAAGGGGATATTATTCAAGAAAGAAGTATTTCTATTCATACAAAAAACCCTCCTGGGAATGATGAAAATAATCATGAAGAAATGGACCCTAAAGAATAACTAAATTTTCATACAGAAAACAATTGTTTTTTGTATTCTTCTTGCTAATAAATATGTACACATTTTTAACGTGCGGCATATATTTTTGTTGACATATGTATTTTATTAATTCATTTTAATATAAATTTAATATATGCATATTATGCTTACCCCCGTTGAATTATCTAAAGCATTAGGTGGAATAACTGTAAATGGAGTTTATAAGAGCCTTGAGCGAGCTAACATAAATCTCATTAAGACAAAAACAGGAAGAAAAAGGATTCCACATTTAGAATTGAGAAAATTTTTAATTAATAAAGGCTACAAGTATCCTAAGTTAAATATATCTTTTCAAATAGTAAAAGGAGGAGTTGGTAAAACTTCTATTTCATATGCACTGGCAAATAGGGCAAGTCATTATGGTGCTAAAATATTAGTAGTTGATTTAGATCAACAAGGAAATTTAACTAGATCATTTGATATAGAAGCAAGAAAATATCCTGTATTATTAGATGTTATCAGAGATAATGTCGATATTAAAAAATCTATTATAAATATTTCTGATACTTTAGATCTATTACCTTCAAATCTCAATAACTCAAGGCTTGATGTAGAATTGATACAAACAACAAATAATGTAAGTACATTATTAAGAAAATTATTAATTCCAATAAGAGATAGCTATGACTTAGTTATTTTTGATTGTCCACCAGCGATTAACAAGATCAATTTTTCTGCAAGCTGTGCTTCGGATTTAATTATAATCCCGTTAAATCCTGATCCATACTCTATAGATGGACTAGAACTAACCCTTAGTGAATTAAAAAAAATTAAAAAAGAATTTGGAGCAAATTTTGATTATAAAATATTGCTTAATAGATACGATGGCAGAGAAAGACTAGGGGCTTATTATATGAGGGATTTAATAAAAGATGAAGAAAAACTGAAACATATTATGCCAGTTGTAATAAGGGTAGATACTTCTCTTAAGAATGCAATATTCGAAGCAAAATCAATATTTGAATTAAAACAAAAATCAGTAGTAAAGGAAGATATTGAACAGTTAACTTTGGAAATACTAGGAATCAATAAATGGCGTAATAATTTTATTAGAGATTAGTTTTATGGAATTAAATAAACTATTATCAAAAAGCAAAGAAAAATTCATTAATATAAAGACTAATAGAAAGAAGATTGATTTATCAGCTACAGAAAGGCCTTATGATGCGGATTTAAATGCATCTAAAGATAGTAAAACTCAGGAAACACTTCAGGGGACACTTCAGGGGACACTTCAGGGGACACTTCAGGGGACACTTCAGGGGACAAAAATAAATAACGTCGAAACTCAGGGGACAAAACTGCAAAATAATCCAATACAGGGGACAACTCGGGGGACACTTCAGGGGACACTTCAGGGGACACTTCAGGGGACAA
>Ga0222671_1000248_pt1 | contig 20314 bp, 26 predicted proteins | sample AntAcemetagen797_FD_179849 | JGI IMG/M metagenome (GOLD analysis project Ga0222671, IMG submission 179849) | Saline water microbial communities from Ace Lake, Antarctica - #797 | ecosystem: Environmental > Aquatic > Non-marine Saline and Alkaline > Saline | place: Antarctica: Ace Lake... | reverse complement strand
ATTTCAAAATGTTTGTCACCAAAGGATTCTTCGGAAGGTATCCAAAGTCTCGGTTGTTTTCGGAAGGCACGTTGTCGTGCACGTAGACGTTCCCGAGAGACTCGGTATGTCTAGTCGATACAAACCCTTGTGGGTTTGAGGATATACGACTGGGATTATCGTCGCATCCGGAACGCGTCAAGTTCATGTCGTGCGTCATCAAATTACTCGTTTTCTGAATGTTAGGCTCGTACCCAGACACAATCGCCTTTTGGTACATGTCGACTTGCGCGTCGGTTCTCGTCGCATTGGAGATGTACGCCCCGCGCCCGGTCTGTAAGCGTCCCGTGTCTTCCGCGTTATTTGCGCTCCCACGAAGCGTGGAACGGTTCAGTGGGTCGGTCGGAACTTTAGTGTGTCCGCCGGTATTGTTGAACGCGGTACCGATGTATGCCTGGTGAGTGCTTTGACGGTGCGTGGGTTTTGCGTCGTTCATTTGCTGAATCGTGTGTCCTCGAACGCCACTACCAGCCCCGTAATAAGCGCTGTTCACCCCGGTCTGGTCCAGAGTAGGCTGTCCACGCTGCGTAGCGCTGTCTACAGCGGAGACGTTGTACGTCCCGAACTGATTACCGGCCACGTTGGTACGGTGCGTATTGACCGTTTCTCTTTCGGTGGCGTGGTGTAAATACTGTGCGTTTTGATACCCACCAGGGTTCGTTCCGACAAACCCCCCACCTAGTGGGGTTCTTGCCCCCATAGTGCGATCGGTATCGCGCGTGAACTGTTGGCTCGTATACGTCCCGCCGTTGGAAAACACGCTACCGGAGTTACATGTGTTTAGGTTTTCGCCGTTCGTGGATTTCAAATGGTAAGGTGCGTTTTGTCGAGGCGCGGAGACCGCCGCCGGAGTTTTGGCGTGGAAAGGGCGTTCCCCAACCGTTCTCATTTCATCGTCGGTTAGATTTACGCTTAGACTTTCGCGCGTGTTTTCAAAAGAGTCCAAGGGTCGGTTCGATACCGCACTACCTCCATGAACGACATCACCCGCGAAAGTGTTTTTGCGATACCCGTTGACGTTATCGGGCATGATTCGGAAAAATTGATGAAACCCTCCGTCCGACGACGTGACCGGGTCGATCCCCAAACCAGGACCCACCTGTTGCTGGACGACGGGGGATGCGCTATGGTCTTTACCACTGAGTGAGTTCTTGTACACGTCGATATTCGGCTCGAACAAACTACCGTGCATATTGGCAATGCCACGAACCGGTGAGGGTGCGACTATTTCCTTTTTAGACATATGGTCCATATTTCCCAACCCAGAAAACGTCTGAAGGCGCCGATCCTTCAGTGACTCGTTCGTATTTTGTGACTTTTCGCTACGGAAGTAGGGAAGAACCACCTGGTCGTTTTGTAAATGACGCCCAACGTCGGCTTTGAAATCGGCTTCTAAATCCGCTGTAGTACTCTGCCGGGGCGGTGGTAAAGGGGTGAGGAGGTTTACGTTCTTTACGTTCTTCACGGGTGTGTTGAGGTATCCGAAAACACCGAGCAGACCTAATGCCACCAATTCCATTTTTTCTTATGTTAACAACAAATTATTTATTTTCAAGCGTACTTGGCAATCCAACGAGACGGTGCTCCGAAAAGGGTCTGATTGTCGTAACTGTTGTTCTGAAAGTCAACGGGATCAAACCGATCCAAGGTTCGTTCGAAGTAACACGACTTGGACATACGCGTTTGTTCACCAAACTCGGGTTCGTAAGACTGTGCGTGATGAGACGGCGCGACTTCTTTCGCTACCACGGTCGTCGGTGTGTTATCCACCGGTTCGGACTCTTTTCCGCGAATTAGCGCGGTTTCCGTGTCGACGTTCGTCTTGGAGTTGGTCAACCGACAGTTGTACGTGCACGGTGTTTGCATATTCATGAAATTTTCTAGTACGTAACTTTCCACCTTGTTGGATTGCTGTTCGCGTGAATAGACCATTTTTTTCAATTTACCATTACTTAAAGATTTAAATTCCTGTAATTGGTTCGTGTGCTTACATTTCCAATGGTATCGTGATAGTGGGTTTGCATGGGCGCGGGTAGTTCGATGCGGTCAAACACACCCTGTTCACGAGGCGCGCACTCCACCCGCGTCTGTCCGTGGAACAACATGGACTCTACGTCCACGGGACCGTCGTTGCGTGCTTTGAGAGGGGCCGTACCGAACAGTTCGGTGCTGGGGGCATCACCCACTTCGTTGAGGCGCGTGGGCTTCGAACGAAAGTTGGACTCTATATCGATGTCGCGAAGACCCTGTCGCGACTGATACAAGCTACTTATTTCCGGCATGTGATAGCGAAGAGGTTTGGTACTGTTGATGGTATGCGCCCTCTCTTCGTCTTTATCGTAAAACGTGCGGGAAAACATTTTACATTAACGGTAATAAATTAAATCAACACGCTTTGATCGTCTTCTCACATCGCATGACTTGGTCGGGGTTGTAAAGCCAGTTCGCAAAGCCGGTTTGGTCGTTCGTAGGCACGGTATAAAACTGACGCTGGGAGTTGTTTTTCCCGTAAATGTCCCAATGACTCAAGGGAAGATTATCGTGAAACGCTTGGTGTACCTGAGCCGCCGTTCTCGGGTTGTCGTGATTCACGGGACAGTTTTTCGTAATGTCATGTATCCCAATAATCGGATTTCCCATGGAGTTGTTTGAAGTGATACCGGGGCAGTCGAATGACACTACTTCTGTTGGCACATGACCGCCCAGAATAGGCCCAGACGTTTCCTTTTTGGGGCGTGTCGTCGTTAATACGGTCCCTAGAAGGGCCACGCACACACCCCATATAAAATAATTTACAGACTTTTTCAATAACGATAGGATAATCCCATAGTAAATGACGAAACGCGCGAAAGCGTTGGTGGTGTGTTCGAAAGGCCATAGCCCTAGCTTTGGGGACAATTGCGAGAAATCGTGAATCCAAATAGTATTACTTGATTTCATTTAAATAATACCAATAAATTAAAATGTCGGGTTTTCGTCTAGCTTGTACTCACAAAACGTGACGGGTCGTTCCTTGTAGTCGATGTTGTTGTACAACCCAGCACGTGCGGCGGATCGTATCAACCAGCGGAACGTGTCCCAAAAGTCCCGGTCGTGGGCGTAACGTTCGGTGGCCACGTGCGCCAACTCGTGCATCACCACGAAAAAAGTTTCGTTAAACGAGTTCAGGTTTCCTTTCTGATCGTGTAGACACACGGCGATATAACGTCCCTTGTTGAGATTGTAGGCAAAGGCGCGTCGGTTTTCTTCGTGTTCCATTTCTCCGAGTTTCCCGGACCAGTTGTGTTTTATCTTTTCGGTACGTGGATCGGTCGGGTCCAACACGCTAACGAGTTTATAGGTGTGCGTTTTGAGTTTTCGAAGAAACGCACCGATTCGCGGATCGCCGGAACAACGCGAACGCCTATTTAGGACCACCGCCACCACCACTACAACCAGGACCGCCAAAACTGAAAACGATAACCCTCGCATTTTTTGTTTAATATAATAGACTCTTTTTAAATTTTTTTTAAACTACATATTCTTCATCATACTTTGCACTCCAGACAGTAGCATACTGGGGTCGAGCGCACTTTCGCCCATCTGACTCGCGTATTGTTGGGCCAGTTGCTCGATGCCTTGCATCAGTCCCGACGGAATGCTATTGATCGTGGTACCGAACATGAGTAACGTGTTGAGATGCGCCCAAATAGCCTCCTTCGTGTTCGCGGTAATATCGGGAGTTTCCCAAACACTCTTCAAATTCAGTTCCTGATTGAGCGGATTACTCGCATCAAGCATCAACGTTTCATCCTTGTTCATAATCTGATCGGCGTACGGCCCGACATGTTCCATAAACACCATCAAGACCTTGCGAGGATTCGTCTTTTTGAGCATTTCGAAAGAGCTTTTGTAAACCTTAATCTTAGTCTCCGAGGGAAACGTCAACGCGAGTTCGTCAATAAAGTGCTCCATCATCACGGTAAAGGAACCGATGGTGCTCTCCGATGTCATTCTTATTTAGATTATTAAAGTCGGTTATTTTTAAATGGTTTTTCCGCGTTTTGAAATATTGTAACGCTAACAAAGCAAAGATCCCGGTGATTAACACGATGCCTAAATAATTGCCCGTGTTGTTAAACCTTTGTTGCATTTTCGACTGAACTTCTGCAAGCTTCTGGTGGTACTTCATTTTACTAAGTAATCTGTTTAAAAATCCTCATCCATACCGAATGCGTTGAGTTTGTCCGACGTCAACACACCCGCTTTCGTGTACTCGCCTACACGACGCTCGAAAAAGTTGGTCTTTCCGGACAAGGAGATGTGTTCCATAAAATCGAACGGGTTTTGTGTTCCGTAAATCACCGAGTATCCGAGCTGGAGGAGCAACCGGTCCGCCACGTATTCGATGTACTCTCCCATAAGCACGTCGTTCATTCCGACCATGCGACACGGGATGGACTCGATGATAAATTCCTTCTCGTTGTCGACCGCTTCCGATACGATCGTCACAACCTCTTGTTGACTCGGTTTGTTGACTAGGTACTTGAACAACATCACTGCAAAATCTTGATGCATGCCTTCGTCTCTAGAAATCAGTTCGTTGGAGAAACTCAGGCCGTGCATGAGCCCGCGTTTCTTAAGCCAGAAGATGGCGCAGAAGGACCCCGAGAACATGATCCCTTCGACGCACGCAAAGGCGATCAGTCGTTTCGCAAACTCCGGACAGTTTTCACGGCAAATCCAGTTCAAGGCCCAGTTCGCCTTCTTTTTCACGGACGGAATGGTCTGGGCCCCGCGAAGGAGGTGTGTCTTTTCGTCTACGTTTTGAACATAACGGTCTATCATCAAGCTGTAGGTCTGACTGTGAATCGTCTCGTTGAACTGCTGCACGCTGTAAAAACTCTTGGCCTCCGGTATCTGCACCTCGTCGCTAAAGTTCCGCGCGAGATTCTCGTTGACAATTCCGTCCGACGCGGCAAAAAAAGCTAGAATATTCTTGATAAACGTACGTTCATTTTCAGACAATTTCGCGAAATCAGCCTCGTCCTGTGAAAAGTTAATCTCACCCACCGTCCAAAAAGAGGCGACCAGTCGTTCGTACATGTCCCACAGGTCCGTGTACCGTATCGGAAACAAGACGAAACGGTCCGGGTTTTCAATCAGTACGGGCTCTCCGTACTTTTGAAGGAACGTGTCGGTGGTGTATGCGCGCGCCCCGTCGTGAAACACTGGAAAGGACGAAATAGTTTCCTCCTCTCGCGCAGCGTTTATCTCCTTGAGAAGGGAGTACAAATTATTTTTTTTGTGAACAGTCACGCCGCGGATGTTGTGCGTTTTCAATAAACGCTCCGCATCATCGCACCATGGGCAATCCTCCTTGGAGTACATCTTCAGGTTCGTCGTCGTCTTGACTAGAAGGTTCGTCGTCGTCTTGACTAGAAGTTCCATCTTATATTACTATTCATTTAAATCCTTAAATAAGCGTGGTTTCTTGATCGTACGATAACAAGGAGCCGTTGCTCCATAAAATTTTAAGAACGGTACCCGGTAACATGTCATCGTTGTGAAACATGTGTTTCATTTGTAGGTGCTTGTTGTGAAAAAAGTCGTGTTGAGGTCCTGCAAACTTGCAGACCCGATCAAGCACATGAGCCTCGATATTTTCATCCGGGTTTACGAGAACGGCCATGACAATCTTCGGCCCCAAAAAAGTACCAATCACAGCAGCCTTGGCGAGGGCGTCGTGTGAAGGACCGGGATCGTCGGGACGGGTACGTACAACTCGATACTTTTTGTCGCGTTTCCATGTGAAACGATACTCGATACTCTCGTTGGATGACTCGTTGGATGACTCGTTGGATGACTCGTTGGATGACTCGTTGGATGACTCGTTGGATGACTCGTTGGATGACTCGTTGGATGACTCGTTGGATGACTCGTTGGATGACTCGTTGTTTTTCGGTATGCTAATATCCTGACCGCTCGTATATCGATCTGTTACATCCTCTTCGCCGTCTATCCCGAAATACCGGACCACCTTGTACACAACCAACGGAGGTGGCTTGGACGTAATACGATTCAAAAACTCGGCGTAAAACGTTATGATACGTGTGTAATAATACAACGCGTTCATTAAAAAAAAGTTGACGTAGCTCATTTTCATTTAGTAATACATTGTTTCTTTAAATCGTTTTAAAGTTAATAATTCTTTTTACCGATAATGTCGTTAGATCAACGTCATCAACAGAAGGTGTCCGATCTCGACAATCGGCATACGCTAATAACCACCTTACACACGACCATGCGGCGCTTGGAGAAACAAAAGGTACAACACGCGGATGATATATTCGAAGTGCTCCGACTCGACGACGAAATTCACCAAATCCACGATCGTGTTTGTGTGCTGTCGCAAAGCACGGAGACGGACTATCTCATGAAAGTGTCGACCGTCTTGCAGGAGCATAACGAGCTTTATCACCCGGACAAAGAGTTTTCTCAAATCGTAAGCAGCGACCAAGCGTCCATTTGTAGCTACGTCGAAAAGAAATCGCAGAACAAGCGCGGACAGTTGCTCACGTCGTACATGCACAAGATTGAAGGAAGCCACAGCACGTCGGCGGCGCACACACCGACGGAGCTCCAGCCGTCGATCGGTACCCACGGAATTATGTGTCGCGACTGCGACGTTCCCATGCGCTTGTCGACGAACGAGTCGTACGTCGTGTGTTCGAAATGCGGGAACCACGACGTGTATTTTGAACCGAGCGTGTCCGGTTTGACGTACGAACAAGAACTGAACACGGACACGAGCGTGCATTTCGCGTACAAACGCATCAACCATCTGCGCGAACTTCTCGCGCAACTCCAAGCCAAGGAGCGTTCGGAAATTCCACACGAAGTCATCGCGAAGATGCAGGCGGAGTTCAGGAAGGCTCGAGTGGTCAGCGTCAACGAAGTCACGCAAACCAAGGTGAAGATGTACCTAAAAAAATTGAACCTCAACAAGTTTTACGAACACGCGCGACAGATCACAAACATCCTCAGTGGCAAGCCGCCTCCGATCATCTCCGGTGAGCTGTACGAAACCCTCGTCAACATGTTTCATGACATCCAAGAGCCGTTCGAAGAGGTTTGTCCAAAGAATCGGAAAAACTTTTTCAGTTATTCGTACATTTTGTACAAGTTCTGCGAGCTCCTCGGTGAGATTGATATGATGGAACTGTTCCCTCTGTTGAAGAGCCGGGAGAAGCTCTACCAACAGGATTGTATATGGCGCGATATTTGCAAAATCACCGGTTGGGTGTTCCACAAGAGCGTCTAAAAAAAAACGAAAATTACAAAAATCATTTAAAAAAGAAACGCGTTGTAGCTGTAATAATGGAAAAGGTTGATCATTTGGAAGAGGATACGATACAAATACCGAGCCAGCGATTTGCGCTCATTTCGATTGTGTCACCGACGTCGAATCAGAAATTCAGCACGTGTGCGCTGAAGATTCGTGGAGTGTTTGCGACGGAGGACGAGGGTAGACGCCATGCGGAGAAACTGTCCAAAGTGGACACGACGTTCGATGTGTTTATAGTGGACATGTACAAGTGGCTACCGATCCCCCCCGATACCGACAGTATCGAAGACAAGGTGTACCAGGACAAGGTCCTCAACGATCTGATCCAGGGACACAAGGAGCAACAAATACTCGTCAAGCAACACTTTGAAGAACAAAAGAAAAATAACATGAGTCATGTGCCTCCTCCACAGACCATGGCCGAAGAAGAACAAGAAGAAGAAAACACCCCTCTGAGTTAGTTTTGCTTTTTGATTGTGATTGTGTTCTTCTTAACAGTCTTACGATATTGATTTTGTATGTCCTTTATTTCACGGTCGTCGTGTTTAGGGTCGTACAAACGATTGTGGGCGTTCCAAAACCTGGGGTGCCCGACGCGAAAAGATGTTTTAGGATCGAACAGTCGAGCCTTGTACCAGAACACGACGTCTTCGATTTTGTTACTCTTGATCGTATTATCAAGAACGATACACTCGTAGTTTTCGGTGCAAGCGTCCATAACCTGATTAAACATATCAAACGTGGGAAAAATCCCGAAAAAGTTTTTATAAATCTTTTCCCGATTCTGTAGGATGTTTTCTCTAAACACAAATATGTAGTCGATATTCGACCGCAGGTCGGGAGACAAGTCCATACAATACTGCATGGTTAACATGAAAAACACATTCCAATGACGCCCGTTGTAAAATATCTGCCGCATGATCTTCTCGCGTAAAAACTTTTTGTCGTACATGCAGTCGTCCAGGATAATAAACACGGGACTGTCGCGTTCACCGTTTTTGATGAGCGCGCGTTGTCGCGCCACGACCTTCTCTATCACATCGGAACGAAACTCGTTATAGATGAACAAATCCGGAACAAACTCTTGATAAAAGCAATTACCCTCCTCCGTCCCCGACATCACCACACCCGCAGGTAAGTGCTTTTTGTGACACATGATATCTTTTACACACGTCGACTTTCCGCTCATGCGCTTCGCGATATACACCACCACCGAATTGTCCCGCATCGTTTTAGGGTTGAACTTTTTGATCTGAAGATTCATTCGTGTGGTTTTACTTTATTAGGCTTCATTTTTCTTCGCAGCAAACCGCGCGCGCGCACGTATGTGTGTTCTTTACGTTGAAAATCAACGTATTTTTTTTCTCTGCTTTAATAATATTAACAAACAAACATGGGAGGAGGACTTATGCAACTTGTAGCTTACGGCGCCCAAGACGTCTTCCTGACCGGCAAGCCCGAAATCAGCTTCTTTAAGGTGGTCTACCGCCGCCACACCAACTTCGCCATGGAGTCTATCGAACAGACCTTCAACGGTAACGCCTCCCTCGGTAGCCGCGTGACTTGCACCATCAGTCGCAACGGCGATCTCGTCACTAACATGTGGCTCGAGGTCACCGTCAGTAAGGACACCGAAGTGGTCAACTCCCTCGGTCACGCCCTCATTGAGTACATCGAGCTCGAGATTGGCGGTCAGCGCATCGACAAGCATTACGGTGAGTGGCTCGACATCTGGTCCGAGCTGACCCTCCCCGAGGAGAAGCGCGCCGGGTTCAAGGAAATGATCGGTCGCCGCGACACCGGTACCGCCACTGCGCTGGAGTCCACGAAGCTGTACATTCCCCTGCAGTTCTTCTTCAGCCGCAACCCGGGTCTGGCCCTGCCCCTCATCGCCCTCCAGTACCACGAGGTCAAAGTCAACATCCAGTTCCGCGACCAAGGCAGGCTCGATCTCAATGCCGGTTCCAAGACTCTCGCGATCTCCAACCCCCGCCTTTTTGTCGACTACGTCTACCTCGACACCGACGAGCGTCGCCGTTTCGCCCAGTCCTCCCACGAGTACCTCATCGAGCAGCTCCAGCACACCGGCCCCGAGACCACCCGTTCCTCCAACTTCCGCCTTAACTTCAACCACCCGGTGAAAGCTCTCGTGTGGGTGGTCCGCCGCCCAGATGCCGAGCCTCTCGAGTGGGGTACTAATGTAGTGAGGACGTACAACGCCGAAAGTGGCTACGACGGCGCCGTTCCCGCGGGCGATGCTTTTGAGACCTGCAAGCTCCAGTTCAACGGCCACGACCGTTTCACCGAACGCGACGCCTCTTACTTCCGTCTGGTCCAGCCTTACCAGCACTTCACCAGGATCCCTTCCAAGTACATCTACACCTACTCCTTCGCCCTCAACCCGGAGGCTCACCAGCCTTCCGGTACCGCCAACTTTTCCCGTCTCGATAACGTGACCCTGACCCTCAACAAGATTAACGACGCAACCAAGATGGGTAACGATTCCGAGCTCCTGGTGTACGCCATCTCGAACAACGTGCTTCGTATCCAAGCGGGGATGGGTGGCCTCGCCTATTCCAATTAGAAGAATTTTCTCCCTTTTTTTTAAAAAATAAACTAAAAAAAAACACTTAAATTAAACTAAAAGAATTACCATTTTTTGTTGTATTACATTCGAAACTTGAATAAAACAACATGAAATCGTAATAAAAATAAAACGTGCCTACTTTTCGTGCCTCTTTACTGGGGGGGGGGTGGTTTTGGGGTTCATTGTTGTTCCCCGTTTACACCAATAATCTTCTCTAATTGATTATTACCATCTGGTGCTCTAGTAGTACCTGCTTTAGTTTTAGGACTGTCCGAACCGGTGGTATCCTTACGTTTCCGAAAGTACTTTTTATTCCGAAAGAATTATTACAAGAATTATAATACCGGTTGACATTTATCATACAACTATTTTTTTTTTCAAAGGACAAATCAAAACTTTTTAAAGAGGTTTCGGTCAGTTTTTTTTTTACCGTACAAACACGCAAATATGCCCGTGGAATGGGGGGGGTGTCTCTCTCTATTTACGTGATCCATGACTATGTCTGTGTGTGTTGCCTCGAGTCCTTATTGATGTTTAATTTCGTTAAAGCGTCCTTCTCGGGATAAGTTGGCCACGTTTTTCCACACGCCATCTTCTTTGTATATACTCACACCTCTGTAACCGCGCTTCGGACACCCAGCGCAGATACTGTTGATGGTATCGGTATCAAACGCCCAGTTTTTGTCGACCAGCCAGTCCCTCATGAAAGAGTTGCACGCAGTCTTGTCACATGTCGATACACCTGCACCTGCATCTACACCTGCACCTCGTACGAACACGTACATGCCCGTGGAATGAATGCTAGCCGAATGACCAGTGGTATTATTTTCGCCATACATTAGCGTATTCGACACAACTGAAACCTCGTGGTCTTCTAGACTAACCCAAGGATCTATCGGGTCCCAATGTCGGTAATACCACTTCGCGGTGTACGGAACTGCACTAATAGACGATTTTTTAATAGTACGGTCTTCGTTAAAATAATTTCTCCCGTTCACTACCGACTGGTCACAAATGAGCCAGCGCGAGAAATCGCCGGTAGTAAACAAAAATTCGGTTCCGCCGTACCCTTTCAATTGGTCGTTCCCAGGGAACCATGTTGCCGAAGTACCGGGAATATACTTTATTTGTGTCCACCCAGACCCGATAGAGTCTCGATTGGCTTGACTTAACGATGTATAATTAACACTCGAGTCACCAAACGGCGGGGTGGTCACGGGCGCGTTCGCGCATTTCATGGAATATTCATTACACACTAAAGGAGATTCACATGTATTGACCGAACAAGACTCTCCTAAAGATGCTAATGCTACTGCGCCCGCTCCACCATCAAGAACAACAGCAGCCGCTCCACCACCATGAACACCAGCACCCGCTCCACCAGCACCACCCACTCCGTTACCGGAACCGGTAGTACAATTCGGCATCGAGCACGGCTTCTCTTCTTCGTATCCGTCGTTGTATTCGCACGCGACTCCTCCGTACGCGCCGTTTTTATTGATCGTGTAACTCCTTACTTGTGTACCGTCGGTACCACACGCCGTTGCGGAGCAAGACGACCACTCGCCCCATTTGAAGTCGCAATCTACGGGTGCGTTCGCACAAATCAAATCGGAACACACTAACGGGGATTCACACCTTTTTTCGGTCGAACAAGGGTCCCCTAAAACTGCTTTTGCTGCTGCTGCTGCATCATCGTCCTCTCCGGTACCGAAAAGATCCTCGCGTTTCCAGTACGCCACGCCTCCCAAAATGATTAAAACGAGTACTATCGCTATGATGAGAATGTTTGACATGCTTTATTTATACAAAAGTCTTTTTTTTTTAACAAAGAGATCTACTTGATTTACCCCTTACCGCCCTAGGATCCTTTTCGAACAAAATATTTTTTTTAACAACACTAAAAACAGAGCATATTAGTGTTTGATTTTGTTAAAGCGTTCTTCTCGGGAATTAGCGGTCATATCTGTTCCTATACCGTCTTTTACCATAACACTATATGTTTTACCAAATAATTTCATACGTGAATATTGGCGCTTCGGACACCAAGCGCAAACACCGGCGACCTCATCGGTTATGAACGATTTGTTTTTGTTGACGACCAAGTCCCTCATGAAATCGTTGCACGCAGTTGTGTTACATGTCGGTATAACCGGTACAATGGGCGCGTGCCCGCAGGTCATGGAATATTCGTCACATACCAACGGGGATATACAATCTTGTTGGGTCGAACAAGATTTCCCTAAAGCTGCTAATATTGCTGCTTGGTGCGCTGCTGCTGCTGCTGCTTCTGCTGCTGCTGCGTTTGCTGCTGCTGCTGCGTTTGCTGCTGCTGCTGCTGCTTCTGCTGCTGCTGCGTTTGCTGCTGCTGCTTCTGCTGCTGCTGCTTCTGCTGCTTCTGCTGCTGCATCATCGTCCTCTCCGGTACCGAAAAGATCCTCGCGTTTCCAGTACGCCACGCCTCCCAAAATGATTAAAACGAGTACTATCGCTATGATGAGAATGTTTGACATGCTTTATTTATACAAAAGTCTTTTTTTTTTTAAAAAAAAAGAAGAAGGGATTGACCGGTCGTTTTCAGTTTGGTTTGTCGTAGTTTTTAAACCAAAGGCATTGCAGGTGACTAGCATCACGACATCGTGTCGAACAGAAAGGACGGTCTTTCATCATGTATACGGGTCGTGAAATTAAGAGTGTACTCGCGCAAAACGCACATCGAGTAGTCTCCATGGTATAAGTAGTAATAATAAAATCTTTTTTTTTAAAATCAATTATGTCTTCAACGCATCTGGAAATGGGCAGATATATTCGTCAAATTGCGTTTAATGCGCGCACGCAACTCCTTATCTGAAATTGTCGCGTTGACTTTGGGAAACGTTTTGTTCGGATGGACGGTGCGTTGTATTTTCAAATAGTTCTTTCGCGATAAACGTGACGGTGGTGGGTTTGGTCGGTTTGTTGCATTCGAGGACGCGATATTCTCAATACGCATGATTAACGTTTGTAAAGTGTTCGCGTTGAGTTGCAATCCTCGGGCGGTGTTTTTCATACTCGTTTTAATACGATTGAGTTCCTGGTACTCGTTGTTAAACGCGTTCATCATATTCGTGTTGTTATTATTCGAGGAACTAGTATTCATTCTGTTTGTCATAATCGTGTTACCGTTTCGGTTCGACATTAAGACAAAAAGATAAAATACACTTAATGTCGAAAAAACATAAAACGCATAAAATAATAAAAATTTTCTTTCAAGCGATATATATGGTCATACTTGTGTCCACGGTATGATTGTTCCAATGTTCTAAAAATGCCAAGTCATCCACGTCCATGAGCTCTATAATAAACTGATTGGATCGGTTGATACGGATCCGGTCCATCTCGACGAAACGTATAATCCGGTCATTTGTCAAGTCTTCGACTCTGTTTTCCGGAATCTCCGTGGTTCTCATTGACAAAACGGTTCGACAAATCGGACAATTATCGTGCTCGCGCAACCACTTTCGCAGACACGTCTTGCAAAAATCATGCCCGCAAGAGGTGTGGGTTGACTTGATTAACGGCACCGAGTTCATACATATCGGACAATCCGCTTCCGCTTCTTCCAAATGGTTCGTCAATTGCTTCCCATGCACCTTGCAATAATGTTTGTCCTGAATCGTGTAGCGTGCACGGTTGGAACACTTTTCATGTTTGCGGGTATGCGCGGAACAATACATTTTTGGGTCTTATTTAAATAGTTATTTGTTTCTTAAAGGTGAATTTTAAGCGCGGTGTGTAGTAACCCCCCCCTCCCCTGATCGAAACCACCATTTTTTTTTATCATACAAGTACAATAAAAAGTCGGGGCGAGAATGTTGAATATCATTTCGGTGTTACATGCGCTTCTTGTAATGTACATAGTGATCTTACCGATATGTCCCAATGTGACGAGAGAGCTGGTGTTGTTACACATTGCGCTGATCAGTAGTATATTGTTTCACTGGGCCTTGAACAATGACGTGTGTGCCTTGACGCTGCTCGAACAACGTGTGTATCCGGACACACCAAAAGAGGACCTGTTCATGCAACGCTTGGTGTCTCCGGTGTATACCGTAACAAACAAAGACATTCGTATAGGAACGTACATGATTTTATTAGTAACCGTTATGAAATACTATTTAACGAAATGGACCCTAAATTAAAAGTAAAGTCAACAAAAAATGAATCGTGTGGTGCGACAGACCATACACGAAATGTTGGTCGACCGAGGGTTTGATACGATCGATACGGACAACGTGGACCGCATTGTCGCGTCGTCCACGGCGAACGGTAACCGCGTCTTGGTGTATTTCATATACGACCCCAAAGTAAGCGTTAAAAACATGAAGAACATGCGCGAGATGTTGGACGACGATCCGACGAAATACACTGTGTTGATCTTGGTGTACAAAGCGACCATCACCTCGTTCGCCAAGCAGTTCATCGCCACCGACGTCAACGACCTGAACGTACAAGTGTTCTCGGAGAGCGAACTGTCATTCAACGTGACCAAGCACGAGCTCGTTCCCAAACACGACGTGCTGTCCCTGGAAGAAAGGGCGGCGGTGGTCCGTCATTACAAGACGGGGCTCCGGTATTTTCCGCTCCTATTGTCCACAGACCCTGTAGCGAGGTACTACGGAGCCTTGCCGGGCACGATGATGCGTATCACCCGAGACAGCCCCACCGCGGGAAAGTACACCTTGTACCGCGTGGTGGTTTAAGAAGAAAACTCGGACGGCTCGAGCCGAAAAGCGTGTTCGTACATTTCCCGGGATCGGTTACCCATGATCGCGCGTTGTTCGAGCGGAGTATCTATCACGCGTTGTATGGTCTTTTCGAACCCGTCCGTGTCGAGTGTGTAATAAATCCCTAACGAGTGCGGCTTCTCCTCTACGGGTGGAATCAAAAAGCCGTTCACGCCGTGGTCGACAAACTGTTTCATCGGATGTCCGTCCGTGGTGACCACGAGCGCTCGGACCGATAGCGCCTCGTTTATGTAGTGTCCGAACCCTTCCGCATTACTCGGGCACACGTGCACACCGCATCGGTTTAATTGATGCGTAAGCTCCGTGTCCGTTGTTTTCCGTTGAATCATGCGAACGTTGTCCGCGACCATAAAGTGGTCCACCGGAATGTCTATGTATTCGTTTCGGGTCGGGTCTCCGTAATGAATTATAGTCAGTGTAGGCCATTCGGGGTGTTTCAACCACGTTTCGAGAACCAACTGCGTGTTTTTGAACCGCGACACCCCTTTCACGTGCAAGAATTGGTTGTAATCGGGAACCACGTTCGTCAACACTCGGTCGATCGACGACCACCCCCAGTACTCCACTTTATTTTCGGGGAACTGTTTGGTCAGAACGTCGTACGCATATTTGGTTTTAGCCACCAACATATGCACATCACGCGCACACCGAATGTCGTTCGAGTTCATCATTTCAATATTGGGAATGAAGATGTTACATTTCGCGTTCATCATATGAGGGGACGCATGTTCTAGGAATATACGAATACCTCCATGTGGTGGTAACGAACGGTCGGTGTGTAAAACCGACTCGGGATATTTGATATTCGAGATACGATATTTGGATTTCAACACGTTGGCGAGCACACGCGCGTCGTTTGCAAGACCTTGTGTATCGTGATGACAAATCTGAATTTGCATTTTTTTGTACTTCTCAAATATAATATCCGGTTTCGACGTACTCATCAAAGTCGCGACTGTAATGGGGTGTGTGATCACGGTTCACTGGGTGCTGGCATGTCGCGAACACTTTTCGGTCGTAGCCGAGAACCTCACAGCCGTGAAGGTGGGACACGAGCTTAATCTTGTTTTGTAACAGGTGGTTGTTTGCCTCGCGCAACACTACATTACTCGACGACGACACTGGGGTTCGTCTCTTTGGGAAATACAACTCGTCGAAACGATCTGCAAAAGCTTGAGGCCCTCCTATACGAAATATGTCACGTTTAAACAAACCATATGACATTGCAAAACACATGTAATTAATCATATATTGCATGAACGGGTGAAACGGCTCGGCGCACAAGAACCCTTGAAAGATGACGTCTCTTCTATAATGTTGGTTTGGCGATTGAAAGTCCCGTTCTTGATAGTCCGATGCGGATACTAACGCGTCGGTATCGAAACAAACAATCCCGTCACCCAGACTTCGTACACAACATAGGTCGATGTCCACATACACACCGCCGTGTATATACAACACACAATATCGGAAAAAGTCCGCTTTGAGAGACCCGTTCAGGATGCGTTTGTACGTTGTATACACACGGTCGTCGAAATATGCTCGAATGAACCGGTCTATGTCGGTGTCGTCGTATAACGTATACTTGAAACCCGGGTGCATGTCGATCCACGAAAGACGGAGACGGTCTACTTGTGGATCGGTCGCCTTAGTTTTCCACGTTTGATGTATCCACTTGGGAATCATTATTCTTGAAAAAAGGTTTTTATTTTAAACTAATCACTTCTTCGCCCTCATTGGCCACCAACTCGGGTACGTCAAAGCGTAACATTTCCTTGATTACTGTACTATAATTGGAAACGTCAATATCGGTAGGCATGTGGATATCGAACACCACGATCATTTCGGACATACCACCGCGTTGATTACAAGGGATTCCTTTCCCCGGAATCCGCATTGTTTGGTGTTGTCCTATAATCAGGTTCGATTGGGTTTCGACAAAGAACATGGACTTGTCCGGGTGTTTGATTCGACCTTTAAACCCAAGTAGTGCTTCACACAAACTGATGGATTGTTTGTAAATCAAGTTGAACGTTCCGTTCTCGACTTGGAACACCGGGTGTTTCTGCATGCGTAATTGCACGGTCAAGTTCATACCCGGGATTTCGATGCGCGTGGTCAAAGGTGTTTTCGGGGGTACGATAACTTCGTGTCCGTTGACTTTAAATTTTTTACCCATAAACATCTCTTCGAGAGTCGTCGGTACGTCTACGACGTGTCTCATTTGTTGAAATCCCTTGAAAAATTGTGAAAAAATGTCGTGGTTATTAAACGGGGTTTCGGCGGAAGAAGGTTTCTGTGTTTTCTCGTAAGCGTCGTTGATTTCTTTGAAAGTTTCCGGGTTACCGCCCTTGTCCGGATGATGTTTCATCGCGAGTTTGTGATACGCCTTTTTTATACCTTCCTCGGGCGTTTGAGGGGAAACACCAAGCACTTCGTAAGGTGATCTCATTTGTTTTTTTTGAAAAGGATTTATTTTTTTAAATTAAACTAAAACTTGCAAAAAACAAAACTCAAAAACTTGCAAAAAACAAAACTCCAAAACTTGCAAAAAACAAAACTTACTAAACAAAGTCTACAAATTCATCATTTGTATTTTCTTCCATGATGTACGCGATTTCCCCATACCCTTGTAGCGATCGAACTTCGTCCGTGGTGTACAAATGACAGATGTCCGCCTTATTATCTTGAAACGAGCGCAAAGAAACCAGTATCGTGTCTCCTTTTTGCACACGGTTCGTTTGCCCCTTTCGCATACTCCCTCGTATGATACATAGTCGATTCACGGTGTCCGAACACGTACACCTAAACCGGCCGTGACCCAACGCCTCGTCTACAACAGCATATTCTTGACCGTTCTCTTTGAACAACAATATCCGGTTGGTTTCGGACGACCCATTTTTCATCTTCTTTGCGCCTTTCCCACCTTTCCCGAAATTACGAACCATTGTAGTAAGTTTTTCTTCCCTTTTTTTGTTTTAATATCCTTAAGTTATTTTTTTTTTTTAGTATTTAAAAGGTTCCGTCATGATATTTTCTTGTGTCGTACTCGCACCACCTGTGTACACACCCGGTTGTTCGTACCCGGAGGTGGAACTCGGCGTGTAGTAATTCAGTCCGAAAAAGACCACTATGCCGGTGATGATCGAGTACACGAAGGTGTTTTTATCGAACAGTTCCGGGTTTTCGCACTTGCGATACAAGTACAACCCAATATATAGAATAATGGTGGACAAGCTCGCAAACATCATATTGGAATTCATTTTTTTTATTACACTGATACTTTTTTTATGAAAACGAAACACATATATTGACACTGTACATATTCGCCCCTTTTGTGCTTTTGGAAAGCTCCTTTCTTTTCTCGACGACCGTCTTATCGTGTCGGTGACGAGTGTGCGCGTCCATGTCCCGCTTAATGTCTTCCTTGTACTCTAGCGCGTATTTCAATACGTTGTTGTCTATTGCCCATTTGAAGAATGACAATTGCGCGACCGTTGTTTCCAACGACCGACCGTCCAGCTCTAATACTACACGCCCGTGGCGCCTGAATGGGTCGAATAGTCGTTTGGAATACGCCTTTAACATGTTTTTGTAACTTTGATGGACGTTAAACGGTATATTCTTTACATAGTACACCACGTTCCTCGATTTCGAATAGTTCGTAATCAACCAATCTACAAGCCGTAGCGATACGTTTGCGTTATCGTTGACGATCGACTCAATCAAGTTGAATCGCGTCTTGTTTGTGTAATACACTCTTAACGAACTGAGGAGTTTTTGTGACTTGTTCTCCATAATCTATCTTGAAAAAGGATTCTTTTCTTTAAATTTAAATTAAACGTCTTGCATATATTTGAGAATGAGTCTCTTGGCGACGTTCCACAATACGATGAGAAGCACGCCGTTCGTCAGAAGCCCTAGTACGCTCATAGCACCGGTTTCAGGACTGACAATGTTCGGGATCTTCGATCGCATCCAATCTTGGACGGTGGACATGTGTATCACGATGTACGAGACCAATAACACGATCATTTCGTTCTGAAACTGTTTCATCTTGTCAAGAGCAGGCGCGTGTGCGGGAGGTGCAGCGGGTGTGGCGGGGTATGTTGGGTCGAGGATATGTGGTGATGTGGGGTAGGTGTACGATACTACAGGTGGTCCTGTTGCTTGTGTTTGTGTTTGTGGCGGGTTGTTGTTGTTGTTGTTGAGGTAGTTATGTGACGGCTTCTCTGCTAAAGTCGCGGGTGGTGTCTGTTGTTGCTGTTGCTGCTGTTGTTGTTTACCAGACTCCATGCTACGTAACACGTCACTGTACGACATGACGTCTAAAGGTTGTTTGCGAATGTTTGTGGATTCTTCTTTCAGCGCGAAGATAGGGGTGGCGTCTTCCATTATACTTGTTTAAACTTAATTAAAGATACTTATCGTAAGCAAACAAACACACACACACATACACACACAAAAAATCTAATGGCTCCGAAAAAGAAATCTGGGTCACAAGAAATCTGGTGTTGGTGGTGTTGTCATGATTTCTCGAGTACGCCTTTGTCGCTTCCCGTCGCCTACGGTGCGAAAACTAAACAATTTACAACTTTCGGGTATTTTTGCAGCTTTGAGTGCATGAAAGCGTACAACCACTACGAAAACGTATCACAAAAAAATAACCAGTACATGTTGATCTCGTTGATGTATTCGAGGTCCAATTCAGAATCGCCGTTCGCGTGCGTCGGATGCGCCCCTCCTCGACAATGCCTAAAGGAGTTTGGGGGTGATATGACGATCGACACGTTCCGTGAAAGTTCGCGACAAGGGATCGTGTACGATATACAACTACCGCCTGTCATAAAAGCGGACTATGTGATTGATAAACAACAATCCAATTGGGTCATGCGGTCCGATTCGAACAATAAGACGACGGATACCGTGTTCGATACCACCGTGTCCAAAGTGAAGAACAATGCGATCAAAATTCGTTCAAATCCAAAGAAAATGACGACGCTAGACGCCGTATTCGGAATCACTACTACTCCTACTGATTAAGAATTTTTCCAAATGGTGGATATTTTATCGAGTAGGAGGAGCAAAAAGGTCAGTAACAAAATGGTCGTCAAATCAAGGCGCGAATCCCATTGTTGCATTTGGGGGATTTGGAAGTACTCTTTTAACGCTGGTGTTCTTCTTGTTCTTGTTTCTTCTTCTTCTTCTTCGACCCAAGACGGCGGTGGCGGTGGTGGTGGGTTCCGTAAACTCTTCGGAGAAGGTCTGATCGTATCTGTCAATTTTTCAGTGACTATTTTCGTACGATACTCGGGTGTGTGAGGAAACAACTCGGTGATTAAATCTTTATCAAACAAAGCAACGTCGATGCGTGTCGGGCGAGAGTCCGTGATGGCATTCGGATGTTTAAAAAAGGAAGACGACGACGTTGGCGACTTGTTTAACCGATCGGTGGGGAGTTGTCTCTCACTAATATCACTCACCCCCCACGCGTCCTTAATAGACGTCATGTTCAGATTCATTATTGTTATTTACGTTTTCTTTTTTTTTTTTAGATTGATATGGTATTTTGTT
>Ga0222671_1000245_pt1 | contig 20378 bp, 8 predicted proteins | sample AntAcemetagen797_FD_179849 | JGI IMG/M metagenome (GOLD analysis project Ga0222671, IMG submission 179849) | Saline water microbial communities from Ace Lake, Antarctica - #797 | ecosystem: Environmental > Aquatic > Non-marine Saline and Alkaline > Saline | place: Antarctica: Ace Lake | collected... | reverse complement strand
ATTCAAGTGCCCAATCTTTATAATCAGCAGTAGTTGGAGCTGTAGTGATTGTGTCAGATGTAATGATTGATACCGATTGTCCTGCAACTGGTTCTACAATTGGACATGCGTCACATATAATTCTATACGTATTAAGAGGTATAGATTTATCGTTACAATTTGCACCATCTATAAGAGTTCCTTGTTCTTTTGTAATTGAAATACCCATACCACAAGAACTACATACTTTTTGTTTCAATTCCTCATATGTATTTCCAAATACGTTATTTGTATTAAAGTATGGTTTATATGTAAAATTGTAATCATTTTCATTACAACTACGTCGATCAAGAGTAGATGGAGTTTTGAATGTAAATATATTAATTGGAGACCAGTTACGTTTAACATTGGTGTTATCTGCTATAATACTTTCAAGACGATATTCACTAGCAGGTTCTATATCTGAAGTAATTTTATGCACCTCTTGCTTTGGAGGAACCAAAAATCCATCTTTGATACGACCTGTTACAGAATTAAAATCATTGGTTAATTCAAATATTGTCAACTTACGATAACCAATAGGTACTATTATCCATCTCATGAAGTTCGCATATTGATTAAATTCAACAGTTATTTCTACTTTAGCACTACTTATAAACGAAATTAACGGAAAACCAGGTTTGAAACCAATACGATCAGATATAGAGAACCGGGGATCTAGTAGATATGGATATGCTGCAGCAACAGAAGCAGGTGCAACTGGAGCAGGTGAAACTGGAGCAGGTGAAACTGGAGCTGGTGCAATAGGAGGAGGTGCAACTGGAGTTGGTGCAACTGGAGGAGGTGCAACTGGAGGAGGTGCAACTGGAGGAGGTGAAACTGGAGGAGGTGAAACTGGAGGAGGTGCAACTGGAGCAGGAACAGGTTCAGGTGCACAATTTTCTGGACACCGTATATTCGAAACACTTACATCAGAAGTTGGATTACCCTCACAAGTTGTATTCTTTTTTAATTTAGCTGTCCAATATGTGACATCACATAAAGTGGAACTTGAACAAATATTTGATATTACGTTTGTACCTCCTCTAGCGCTCTCTTCATTTTCAAATAAACTTATAGTATTATCATAATCTGAAGGTATGCAAACATATCTTTCTTCTTGACATGTGGACGGTTTACTACATTGACCATTTGCATACACCATATTTTGATCTGTCGTAGTGTTGTCAGCATTATAGCATTTTATTGTTTGGCTTGTACACAAGGTTTGTGCGTTTGTTTGCGCATCACTGTGAGCTTGTTCAAATGTTAAACAAGGATTTGTTGTATTACATGTACCAATAGTATTAGGATCAGTCACATTCGTTGGTTGAGTGTATACCTTTTTCACTGTTAAACCTTTTTCAACTACATTATTTTGACCATCAATCTCGTAACATTTATAGTTTCCTGAACTTAAACAATTTGTATGTGCATTCGCGTCAGCTAATGATCTACACGAATCGTCCGCATATGTAATTGTTCGAGTGTTTCTTGTATTAGTGGTTGAATTCCAAGTTCCAGGTATATACACTTTCTTATACGTGTTTACTTGATTGTTTGACACGGTTAAACCGTCGGCTGATTGTGAAACTGTACGACATTGCCAATTATTGGGTTCTTTTATGTGATTCACATGTTCTCGAAGTTCCCCTTCACTCCTACAACTATCATTAATTAAACAGGATCCATGTTTATTACTTGAAGATGTTGTATCACTCCATGATTTTGAAAAGGTATTTAAATTTTTAATTTGTGCACCTGCACTCACAATAGATTGATTGTTTATATCAATACCATTATCCATACCCCAACATGAAAAACGTTCTTCACCATGGTGACCATTGTTGTGACAATTATTAGTTGCTTTTTCTTTCACAACGTTTATATCTGTGAAATATGTTTCATTGAGAGTACCACTATGATTAACAGAACAATTAATTTTTTCGTTCATTCCTGAACCACTTTTACTCGCGTTAAAAAGACTATTTGGAATGTTTGTATATTCGGCAGTATTACCCACTTCGTACAGACTTATGCTATCGATATGATCACATGCGGTATTTAGAAACGAAGCTGTATTTTTTGTGTCTATACACGTATCTTGGTTTCCATTCATTTCTTTAACGTTTCTTTCACACGTTGATAGATTGTTTGGCCAGTCTTCCGGTTTTGTATGGATATGATCAAAGCTCATTTTAGAGTAAATCTTTTCGTTGTCACTATCTCTCAACCAACATTCACCAACTTCACTCTTACACATATCGTTCATTCTTTGCCAATTATTTTCGAATTCGAATGAAATGTTTGGAACAACCGGTAAAAAAGTATTATCATTCACAAGTGTTTTTTTAACATTTTCATAATACAAAATGATATCTGTTAATCGTTCTATTTTTGATTGCATAATTGGCAAATTTTGATGCCAGCCATCCGGTATACTATTTTTAAGTTGAACATTTAATGAATCGATCAATGTTTGATGTAGATCTTTCAATTTAGTAATTCGTTGATCTAATTCACTGATGGTTATTGTATTTACATCCATATTTGCATCTAATATTTCGTTATCGAATGTTGAAATTAAATTCTCCAAATTATCAATAGTTGAACCTAGATCATGTATTGAAGTAACATTAGAACCATGCGTAATGGTTGCTATATTGAACAAATTGTTTTCAATAGCAATATTATCATTTAAATCTGCTATGATACTATTTTTATCGTGTATTTTACTTTCGTTTCCTTCTTTGGCTACAACTTGAGTTTTAATGTAACTGTCTGGTATTGTAGTAGCTTTATCCATGGAATATAACCAATTATTAAATCCTTCTATCGGTTTTTTTCTGTTTTGTAAAATGTAGACATATAAAAGAATGAGAATAAATGAAGAAATAATAAGACAAAAAAATAATTTCATTTTTTATAATTAAAAAAGATAATGTTTTTTTCATTTTTAAAAGTTATTTTTGTGGGAAAAATAATACCAAAAAAAAAGGTATAAGTATTTTTTCAATCTGCAAACTAACTTTTTCTCAATTGTGTATCATTTCGTCTTAAATTTTTTGGTCATTTGAGCATGAATTTGTGTTTTTGTAACTTTTCTAAATTTCCCTTAATCTGCATTCACAGTTACAGGTGATCCACGTTTGAGCCATGCTTGAAATGCTTCACCTTTTTTTCTAGTAGCAAAATCAATGTAGAACAATCGTTTCCAAACACCTTCTTTGTAAATATCAATTGTGGGTCCATTCAATACAATCACATAAGAGAAATCTTCTTCTGTATCGTTTTCAGCAAAATATTTTTCAATATTTGTGAAATTATATCTTTGTCCGTTACCTGAAATGACTGTTATTCCTTTTTTTAGATCAATTCCACTTTCACTCGAAATTGGTTGTGTAACATTTACAAGATGTATATTTTGCACACCAGCCTGTGTAAAATAGATCTTTGAATCTTCTTCGGGGAAAAACTTTATCATATATCCATTTTGTAATGATTTGATATAATGTGTAAAATATGATTCATTGGTTTTCCCTTCCCTATATTCATTTTTATCCATATCTCCATAATGTTTTCCCCGTTTAATGTTTGTATTAGAGTCTTCAGATGGATTTCTATACCCGAACTTATTAGTCCATAAAACTACCGTATCTATTGAAATGTTATTAACCATAAAAATTGTATCGGTTGCGTATCTACAAATCGTATCACACTTAACTTGAATTTCAGGTCCATTTTTGATATTGGGTCCTGTGCATGAAGAAGGATCTATAAGTTGATATTTTTCTGAATACGTTGCGGTCGTTTTACATTCACATAATGCATCCTCTTTAATTAATTGTGACGTGTTTACAGATGAGAAGGACTTCTTAGAATTATTCGCGTAATTTGCTTCAGCTGTATCTAATAAACGATAATTTGAAGCTACGCAAACCACTGGTTCTGTGGTAACTGTTATATCAGTGTGTTTGTCAGGAACACCGTTTAGAAACTTTTTGGTTATACGTACCGTATACGATTTATTCTGTTGACAATTTGTAATTCTGGACACTGTTAAACTATTATTTGTAAAATCTATTCGAGGAGATCCTGGTCCAGTTACGGATTTCTGATATTTTGGATTTTGTAAGAGTGCCGCACCATTAGAGTTTTCTGTTATGTTTATTTCAAACGAATTAGTGTCTTTAATTTTCAAAGATAACGTCGGAGGTAAAGGAAATTGAGATTGAATGGAACAATTCTTGATAATGCTCGGTGCTGGACAATTATTATTATTACCACCATCCGTGGCATTATGTTTTGTTATCGTACGAGTTTGTTTCAGGGAAGGTGTACATGTTGAACTCCACGCACTAGATGTATATTTACAATTTCTGGGACAAAACCCACTTGCTTCAGCGTTATTAATATTATGCTGATATTCATAATTCTTAGGAACACAACCTGAACTTAGATTAGTGGATGTAAATTCTTTTTTGTAAATTTCGTTTTGTTTTTTACGAGATCTCGTATGATCAATCACATTTTGATTGGTTGGACAACCGATTGGGTTAGTTGTCATATTCCACCCCGATTTATTTCCTAGCGGAGGTCTATCTGTTTTTCTTGGACAATCAGTTCCAGGACCACAATTAGGGTTTTCTATACATTGACCATTTTGATAAAGAAACGCACCCAATGTTCTATTCTTGGATTCTTTAACGAAACATTTGTTATCACCACCTCTCCATGATTTTTCTAAACACAAACGTTGACAATCAGCGTTACATACTTTAATCAAATTTGCACTTCGGTCTTTACGATCATCACCAATACATGCTGACGAAGAGTCTTTCTTTACCTTTTGTGTAAAATATGTCACGTTACCACAATCCGTCGGTTTACAAATATCGCGTTCAGTTGCTAATATCGTATTTGGATCATCGGTTCTAAAATAACGAAGATCGTAATCTGTTTCATTACATTGGCATCTAAAGTTGTCATCATTCAAACCAACGATTTCTTTAGGACCTTCTGAATAATCATGATTGTCTTCGTCCACAAATACAGATGTGTCTCGTATGCAGGTATTATTTTCACCAGATAAATCAGCAGTCCATGCTCTAAAATCAGCAGTGTATGTACCAGGTAATCGTATCGAGTCAGATTGAGATGTTTCTAATAGCCATTCGTATTTTTTACCGAATGCTGTATTCGCACTACAGTCAGTTAATCCAACCTCATTTGGATCGAAAGTGGTTCCGTTGTTTGTAAGCACTTTTTGATAACTACAAAAGGGAGTTTGTTTACAATCCGAATTAGGAACACATTTGGAAGCGTCATTGTACCTCATGGGAAAAGTTTCTGTTTCATTATGTTTAGTTAATCCTTCGTTATAAATGTAACATGTGGCACTTTGACGACTACACAGTTCTTCTTTTGATATATCATCCGATGGTTGACATTCGCGTGTTAAACATTTTAGGGTGTTATCAAAATAACTCAATGCGCCATTTTCAAAAGGAACCACGTCATCACTTGGAACAATAGCCATAGAGGATACTAAATCGTGATCATTCAATTCAGATGATCCTATCTTGTGACACACTGTATCTGTTAAACAGTTATTTCTCGCAAGTAAAGTAGCTTCTTCCAAGTTCATACAATTAGCATTTGACGAACAAGTCATATTATTTTCGTTGTACATTTTGTAGACAACCTTGGTATAATCGTCATTAAGCTCTTCTTCAACATTGTTATTTTCATCAACTCTGTAACATATATGATTATCTGATAAACAATTCGAATGTGCTGTAACATCTTCGTTTGTTCTACAAATTTCATCCGACGCTTCACATAGAGCTGGATCCATTTGTAATTTGGATGCGTCCCAACTGTTAGGAGTACAATTTATATGATATGTTCCGGTGGGTTGTTTTTTCACATTTATACCATAATTATCACTAACCGTTTCGTAACATTGCCAATTTGGTGGTTTTTTAATGTTAGAAATATGATCTTTTATGTCAGTTTCTCTCCTACATGTATCATTTGGTACACAAGTTCCGTAATTAGCATCACCTATAGAATTTATCGAATTAACAATCCATTTTTTGGAGAACGTTTTTAAATTAGATGCAGATATATTGGGTTCCGTGATCAATTTGTAATTATTTAAATCACCGTTGGATAGTCCCCAACATGAATATCTTCCTGTTACACCTTCACTGGATAAACACGCTTCTTTAGCATTATTAGTTCCACTTTGAAGGGCGTCTTCTAAACTTAGACAGTCAATCGTTGTACAAGTTCCAATAAAATTATGGTCACTTTTTTGATAATCAGGTAAGGAATAATTCTTATGCATTTTGGGATTTCCTTCTTGATCTAGATCAACAGAAACCATATTTGTTTCCGAGTCAACAATATGACAAACGTAATTATCAGATAGACAAGATACGTTTTCTAGAACATCCACCTCTTTTCTACATTGATCCTTGTTTAGTGAGCACACCGCTTCTTTCAATTCTAATTTATCAGGGTCCCATTTACCACTCTCACAACTCATTCTAAATCTGTCCGTTTCTTTCAATTTTACTCTATCATCCGATTCTGGTTCCGTTTCGTAACAATTCCAATTCAAAGGATCTTTCAACTTAACAACGTGATTTTTAACATCATTTTCTCTTCTACATGTTTCATTTGGTCGACATATACCATAATGCGCTTCACCCTTGCTATTTATAGTGATACCATCTTCCTCAGGTAACCATGTTTTAGAAAAGGTATTTAAGTCTGTTGGTTTAATTTCTTCATTATCAATGATTTTATAATCAAATAGATCATCTGAATTTGGAGAATAATGTCCCGTTATACCCCAACATGAGTACATTCCTGATACTTTGTTTGCGACATCTTCTTGAGTTGATACACATGTTTCATTTGCGTCCACAGCACCTAATTCTAATGCTTGTTCTAATGTCAAACAATTTTCATTTGTAGAACATTCCTGAGTAAGTGGATCATATTTTTTGTAAACCATATTATTTCCTGCGGTATCTTTCTTTTTAGATATCAATCTTGTAGATGGATCAAAGATGTAACAATTGTAATTATCGGCTAAACATGTTTGATGCTGATACACGTCTTCTATTGTTCTACAAACGTCTTCTGTTTTTTTTTCTGCTTGGTTTCTTTGATTAGAAACATTGTTCCAAGCACCAGGAACATAACTTTTTTTATACAATTGTGTAATGGTATTTGGTTTCAAAGAGGGTTGTGTGGTAACATGAAGATCATCAGTTGAGTTAACTGTCTCGTAACACGCCCAGTTATTTTTGTCTTTATTTAATGTTTTGTCTTGAATGTGAAGAATGTGTTCCTTTATTTCATCTTCGCTCCTACATTCCGCATTTACACCACAATTTCCTTTTATTGTATTTGTTCCAGTAGAATCCCATGTTTTTGAAAATGAATTATCTATTTTTGAAGCGAAAACATTAAAATTAAGAATTTGTTCGTTTATTTTTGGTTCTCCGTTTATACCCCAACAAGAAAACCTTTCATCACCAAATCTTCCAGCGTTGTGACAATTATCAGTTGACTTGTCTACGGCGGATTGTTCATCTAAATAAAAATCTGTATCGGGATAATTTAATTTACAAGAAATTTTATCATTCAAATCGTATAAAGTCTTGTTAGAATCATTCAGATCATTTTCAAAATACGCTTCATACTCAACATTTTCGGTTATTTTATAACGTGCATCTTTTTGACCTTCTCCTAAAACCTGATATACCGTTTCAGATGCTTTCGTTTTACATTCGTATTCAGGATCAGGAGGAGGTCCACAATACTCTTCATCGACAGATATAATACCATCAATGTGTCTTGTACATGTCGTTTCTACATCCGGCCAAATAGTAGGTTTGTCAAATATATAGTTGTATCGTTTTTTCAAATAACCTCCGTCAGATTCATTAGGATTTTTTATCCAACAGCTTCCGTTTATATTTGTACAGGCGTTCTCGATGTCTCTCCAATTATCGTCAATTGTTTCTTGATTTTCTCCTAATGATATACTTGGAACAAAATCTGTATGAAACAATTTATCCAAAACAATCTGGTAATATTTTTCAATTACATCCAGTGCTTGTATCATAGCATCTATTTCACTATTTCTTAATCTATCCACACTGATCCCTGCTAGTCCTTTAAAGTACATTCGAAGGCGATTCAATATTCTTTTTCTGCTTTCAAAAAAAGAAAATTTTGCTTGTTTTAAATGTTCACTTGTTACTTCACTTAAAACAAAATCGTCTAAGTTATCGTCTTCTTTACTTGCTTTCCATATAATAAATAATTCACTGAATTTTCGAATTTCAGAATTTAATGTTATAACTGCGTTTGACAGAGTATCTATTTCGATAACATTTGATCCATATGAAGTATGTGCTATATTATAAAGTTCCCTTTCATTTTTAATCGAACGGTTCAATTCTTGTATATTTGTTTTTTTTTCTGTTATTTTTAGCGGTAGTTCTTTACTTACTGTATGCAAATTATCAATTTCGAACTGTGTTACAGAAGTGACAGGTTGCAATAAAGGATCATAATCAAGAACATTATTATTTTCAAATGATTCTTTAATTTGCTTTTTATCATATTTCTGGGTTTTTTGGATATAAAAAAAATATATACTAACAAGAAAACATAGAGATATGAAGAAATATATAAACTTCATTGTTGTATTTTTCAAAGATAAACTTTTTTAATTAATAAAACAAATAAAACAAAGATTATGTTTAGAGTTTAATACTTTTTATTTTTTAACTACTTCCACTATTACCGCTACTGCTACTTTTGCTACTGCTACTTTTGCTACTGCTATTTTTGCTACTGCCACCGCCTCCACCACCACCGCCACCACCACCGCCTCCACCACCACCTCCGCCTCCATTATTTTGTGGTGGTGGAGATGTAGTAACAGATAATACGTTTGAAATTAATGTATTATATGCTACTCCATCAACCATTTTTTTGATAGATAAAGTGTAAGTTGTTGATGCGGTACAATTTGTTACTCTGACTTCATTAGACGTTATAAGTACATTAGCTGACGGAGTAATACTGTTCAGGACAAAAGTTACTCGACTTTGATCTACACCACCATGTGAACCAGGTCTAAAATTGCATGTGAAAGCATTATGAACTTTATTATTTATACTTAACACAGGGGGGCTTGGAAATGTACAACTTTTTTCTAAAATTATATTTCCATCACACAACGAACCATTATGAAAAGGTCCAAAATTTTGTACAGTACGAGTTTGTTTAGAAGGATTTGTTTCATGTAAAACACATTGCCCCCATTCTGTGTAATTGTATACGCAATCCTCCGGACAAAATTCAGTTCCGTCTTCAACTACGGAAGGTAGCACCTTTGTACCTGAATAAGGTATACAACCTTCTGAATTTTCTGGAGTATAATTGGTAAAATCTTTTTTATATATAACATTGTATTGTTTTTGTTTATTTTGTGAATTAGTACTAGTCGATTTGAGATTAGCAGGGCAATTATTTGTATACGTTTCTTCAGCACTCCATCCTTTCGTCGTTGCGTCATTTCTAGAACTAAAAGTTTCATTAGGTGGTTCAGGACAAGTTGCGCCTGTTCCACATGCTGCACTTGTACAAGTTCCTAACTCTCCTTGTACCGATACATACGCATATTTAGGTATTTGGTCTGTCCGTCCAAAAGCAAAACAGGTTTCAGCTTGGATATTTGTTGAAGTTGTAGATTCAAGGTTACCTGTTGATAAACAGCTCGTTTGACATACATTATTACATTTTATAGAGCCAACAGTGTTAGATGATTTTTCTATTTGATCATCACCAATACATTGGTTATCCTCTGTTTTAACTTTTGCACTGTAATAACGTATATCTGCACAATCTGTATCTTTACACATATCCTGTAAATCGTTTTCCGTATATCCTCTTCCGTTATTATCAGAAAAATCAGGTTCTCTAAAATATTTTAATTCATAATGCTTATCAACATCACAAGCACAAACAAAAGTTTCGTCATTTTCTCCGTTAACTACTTGTGGAACTAAATGATTTGAGACAATAGACTCGTCTCTAACACATGTGAGATTGTCACCAGTAAGAGTTGACGTCCATTTATTATAATTTGTTAAATTATCTGATGGGTTTGTAACAGAATCGTTATGATTTGTTTCTAAAAGCCATTCATATTTTTTTCCATATTGTAGTTTATTAGAACAGTCCGTTTTATTTATATTAGATGGATCAAATTGAGTATCGCTATTAGTCAATACTTTTTGGTAACTACAAAATGGTATTTGAATACAGTCTGTTAATGGTTCACAAACGTCTTTACTCTCACTATATACCATAGTTGAATTTTCTCTCTTATTCGTTTTTATAAAGTCAGTGTTACGAATATAGCATTGAGTTTGTTGTTTAGGGCATAATTCAGTTTTAGTTAAGGCATTTTTTTCCTGATCACAATTTCTAACAATACAAGTTGGTAATTCTAAATTTTCATTATAAAATCTTGTAAATCCATTAACAAACGTATTATCACTCGCATCTGGTATAGGTGATATAGTCAATGATTCATATAATTCATGTCCATTCGTAGCTTGATTTGGTAATATCGTATAGCATATATCACCGTTCATACAATTACTTTTTGCTTCCTTATTTGCATCCTCAAATGATATACATGTATCATCCGTGGAACATTTCATTGTTGTAGCATCATTAGTTTCACCAACACTATATGTTTTGTAAATCTTTGTATCATCTAGCTTTGTATTATTTGCATCATCTACAGTATAACAAAAATGATTATCTTTCAAACAATCGACATTAGTCTGAACGTCTTCCAAGGTTCTGCATGTTTCTAAAACATTTGTACTTGATTCTCTTCTATCGTTTGTGTCTATATTCCAAAGTCCAGTCGTAAATGTTCTTTTGTATAAATTAGTATTCTCTTGTTGAACAGTTAAATCATCTATAGATTTAGTTTCAAAACACTTCCAATTGTTTGGAGATTTAATGGTATCAATATGCGCTTTTAAGTCTTCTTCGGTTCTACATGTATCATTCGGAACACATAAACCTATATTATTGTTTTTGGATACATCGGACCACTGTTTAGAATATGTTCCCAAATTGACCGCCTCGGTATTACTTGGAAGGATCTCTCTATCTTTGTCAAGTAAAGTGGCGTTGTTTGTTTCTTTGATACCCCAACATGAGAAACGCTCAACACCATACACTCCATTTTTATGACAATTATCAGAAGAAATGTCTTTAGCTGTATCTTCCGATAAATAATAATCGGTACCTTTAACACCTTTAAAATCTATTGTACACATTACGTTGCTCTCACTATCAAAATTACCAACATCCCCTACATTTGGAAAATGTGTGTACGTCGCGGAATCATAAGTATTATCTCGAGGATCATTTCCAAAGTTTTTAATTTGATAAACACTTCGTTCTTTACCATTACATGTGTCATCTAAAATAGGAATATTTTCTAAACATTCGTCTTGTAATTCAGCATTCACGTTACGGGTACACGTTGTTCCATTAGCCAACCAATCTTCCGGTTTATTGTAAACGTACCCATAGTTTTTTCTTATTAATCCTCCGTCAATTTTATCGTTAGGTAACCAACATATTCCTGTTTTAGATGTACAAACATGTTTTGTGTATTCAACCCAATTATTTGTTAACATTTTTTCATCAATATCAACACCAGGCACATTTACAAATATTTCTAAACATTTTTTATAATAAACACCTATTTCTTCTAACAATTTAATTAATTTGTTCATCTGTTCAATTGTGATTTTATTTACAAAATTGGTTATCATATATTCTGGTTTCTTCAGTATGTTTAGAGTATTTTGTAAACGAATGACAATTTCTGAACGTGTATTTTCAAATGACGTTTTGACATTTTCTAAATTTGAACTTGTTACATTTTCTAAAGTTAACGAATTTAATATATCATCTCCATGACTAGCTTTCCATTCTTCAAATAATTTATTAAATTCGTTAATTTTATTATTGAGAGCTTTTATTCTATTATCAAGAGTATTTATTTTTTTAGTATTTATATTTGAACTCCCAACGGCTTTGTTGTACAAATAATTCTCTTTTATTATATTTGAACCAATCACTATGATATTTGATTGAGCATCATTAATTTGTTGTGTTATATCTGAATGATTGTCTTTTAATATGTCAATTTGACTATCAAATATTTTAGATACAGGATGTGTTAGAGGATCTGATAAAAATGTTTCAATCTTGGAAATAGGATTTAGACGCCGTTTTAAAGAGCATATATACATAATTAGAAGCAAACACACGCTTAAAATAATTAACGATAGATATAATTTCATTTATATTTATCTTTTATTATTTATCATTTTATTATTTTATCATTTAATGACTTAAAAAGAAATACTTACGTTAAAAGAAATTTGATTGTGAATGAATGCGGTAAACGAAATGGAAGCGGTAAACGAAATGGAAGAAGCAAACGAAATGGAAGAAGCAAACGAAATGGAAGAAGCAAACGAAATTAAAGCCCGTAAAAATGAAATAAACAGAAAAAGTTATGAAAAACAAAAAATAAAAATTGCCAGGGTACGCATTTTAAAACGAATCGCTAATGGTGGTAATGTTGAAGACACCACAATAAATGATCCGATATATGAATGGACTGATGAGGAAAGACATATATTAAAATCAGCGCGAAAAGATAAAAAAAGCCTATATTATGTAGATACAAGAACCGACGAATTTATCGAAGACTTTTCTCCAAACGTATCGTTATTATCTAAGGGTAATTACAAATTGCACAAAGAGGATCAACAAAGCGAGGGTTATCTGTCTACAAAAAATAAAACTACTAATCTTATGTTGAGTTTCAAGGATTGTGAGATGGAATTTAATAGATTTGTGAAAGAAAAACTGATATTAAAGAGTGATAATAAAGGGGACATTCAAAGGAAATTAATTATTAAAAGTTACACAAATAGATTACAAATGTTGCTTGATATATATGGAACCGATAATGTTCTGGAACTGTATCAAAATCCGGAACGTTTACATAATAAACTGATAACATCACACCTCTCACTCGCAAGTGTCAAAGATTATATTTCTGTTTTAATGACCCTTTACAACAAAAAAGCAAAAGTATTGAGGAAGAACGGTTCCTATGTAGATTTACATGAAATTGTTCATGAGGACCAAATCAATAAAAAAATTCGACCGTATGTCAGAAGTGGTATACTTTTATCAAAGGCTACTGAAACATATCGTCATTTGATTGAATCGTATTATTCATGGATCGATATCAAAAAGCTTCCTATGATGCTTTCCAGTCTTCCAGATACAGACCTTAAAAATTTAAGAGACAAAGTTATAGTAAATTTTTATATCAAAGAAAGTGTACTTCGAGATAACTTGGGGAGTGTAAGAGTGATTTATGAGGACGATACTCAATATGATCGCGATGTACTTTTGAATGACGTAAAAACGAACGTTATAGATCTTCAAACAGGTATTCTTACTATCAAAGATTTCAAAACAAACGATACGAAGGAAAAGTTATTGATCTATGTTTCCAAAGAAACCATTGAAATGGTAAAAAAATACTTACATTTAACCCACACACAAACTAAAAAAAAACCAGAGTTTCTTATCACCAAAAATGACGGAACAATGTATCTGGATGGTAAAATTTCAGGATATATAAGAGATATTTTTAATAAGTATACCGGAGTAGATGATTTCAGTATAAACACCCTTCGTCATAGTGTAGCAACATTTCATAACGATTGTTCACCCCCTAGCATAAAAAATTATATTGCTAACCGTCTTCAACATACTGAAAAACAGCATATACAATATATCCGAGCGTCTGATAAAGTTAAAAAACTACCTCTAGTTGAGAATTTCAAAGAAACCGAAACTGTGAAAGAATTTAAGTATCTTGGAGAGCGTTGTGCAGTTAGATTTACAAGACAAAATCAAAAAACAAAAAAATACTACGTAGAATTGGGTGAAATTGTCTTATCAGAAGATAGTACATATACTTATCGTGTATTGTTCAACAATAAAAACACAGAAGAGTCTCATTCTGTTAGTTTTAACGATATCCATAATCCATATACAGTTACAAACAATAAAGCTGTAATAACAATAATGTAAACAATTGATTTATAAAGATAATCATCTATAATTTTAAAAGTATTTTAAAATTTGAAATAGAGAGGCACTCATCTCAGTTTAATTTCAAAAAACAAGATAAATAATGGGCATCCCTTTATATTTTAAGAAACTAACAAAGGATTTTCATGACGTTGTTCAGAAGGAACTTCCAAATGAACAATATGCTCGTTTATTTTTTGATTTCAATTGTGCAATACATAAATGTAGTAATGAGCTTAAAAAGAAACACGCTCCTAAACCACTATCACATAAGAATTTTGAGCTTGAATTAATAAAACGATGTAAAGAATTTATTATGGAAACCTATGAATTATTGAAACCCACTGACTTGATGTATGTTGCGATCGACGGTGTAGTTCCTATGGCTAAAATTGCACAACAGCGTAAGAGGCGCTACTTCAACGATTGGAAACGCAGTCGTCTCATGGCAACTTGTTTGGATCACAAAAAAACACAAGAATATAATTTGTTAAAATATGAATGGAATAGTAATGCTATCACACCCGGAACAAGTTTTATGAAGGTTTTGTGCCTTGAATTGGATATATATTCCAAGAAATTAGAGGAAGAACTGGGTATAAAGGTTATAGTTTCTTATGGAAACGGTGAAGGAGAGCATAAAATCTGTCACTTTATCAGACAAGAAGAAAACAAACGTAAAAAGACTAATGTTTACGGTTCAGATATCATTTACGGTTTAGACGCAGACATGATTTTATTGAGTATGTTATCCCCAAATAGCAATCGTACGTACCTTTTACGCGAGAATACATATAACGAAAGTGAATACATTTACATGAACATAAAAAACACAAAAACACAAATTTACCAACAGTTTTGTGAAATGTTAGAAGAACCAATCAAAGAAGAAACAAGTGATGAAAAAATAAATTTTTATATTCAATGTTATGTCTGTTTGACGTTCCTTTTGGGAAACGACTTCCTTCCAAATTTGACTTATATTTCTTTAAGAACGAACGGAATGGTTAATTTATTGAATGCATACAAAGAAACGTTTTATCATTATGATCAGGAACAGCATATTTTAGTAGATAGTTTAACCGATTTGAAAATGAACCAAATATTTCTTAAACGTTTATTAGATATTTTATCAAAAAATGAAGATGATGAATTAGGTAAGCTACAAGATATTTATTACGGTAAAACTATATTTTATAAAAAACCACATAGTACATTTATTCAACAAGAAACCCTCAAATTAGAAAATTATCCATGTACACATAAATATCCCGAACACTTGGTTGATTTCAAGACAACCGGGTGGCGTTCTCATTATTATTATCATTTGTTTGAAAAAAACACACGTTCCGAGTCAGTTTCATTAAGTTGTAAAATGTATATTCAAGGACTTCAATGGATATGTGATTACTATTTCAACCAAAAAACAGAATGGTATTGGTTTTATATGTACGACTATTCGCCCACTATGATTGACTTGTCTAATTGCAGTCATTTATCTGTTCCTGAAAAAGAAGAAGAAGAAGAAAACAATAATATAACAGAAGATGAACAGCAACTGATGGTGTTACCACCTTCATCAAGTCATTTAATATGTGACGATCATACACGTTCTATGATGACTGATATTTCATCAAAAATGATACATTGTTTTCCGGTTGAATTTAATGTGATAACATTTATGAAAAATCAACTGCACGAATGTGGTGGTTTTGGGTTAAATTTGAGAAACAAACTTACAGTAAAAAAGATCATCTGAATAATAATTCATATCGGTTGGAACTGTTTATATGTAATTTTGAATCTTCCTCTTTTTGTAATTTGTAGTAGATAATTTTTTTTTTTTTAATGATACGTTCTTTTCTGTATAATTTATACGCATAAAGTTTAATAAATTGAGAAAGAATTGTAATTGCTCTTTTCTCGTTTATTTCTGTTAAATAACTTTTAGCTTTACAGGGAAGATAATACGGTACTATATATGGTAACATATCTTCTAGTTTCTGAACAGTTTTCAGATCAACTAAATCTGTTTTACAAAATTCAATATTCTGATCGAATCCAGTTAGTCCATAACATTCGAGTAATTCGTGTATAAAGTCTAATTCTGGTAATTCGCAAAAAAGTTGAAAATTCTTCATCGATTTTTTTTTTGTTTTTTGTTTTAGTGTAAACTATTTTTTTTTACAAAGTCCGTTTTATTTAATTAGAGTTTTTTATTGAATAACTTTCGTTATATTGTTAATATGATACTGGTCATTATTATCATTATAAGTTGCACTTATAGAAATATTAGAACGATTCAAAATATTTTTACACAATCCAGAAAATGTATCCCTATTGAAATTCTTTATATGTTCAATATATTCTTCAAAATGAACGCGTCTTTTCATAAAAAGATTGAGCTTTTCGAAGTTTATAGCATGAGAAGGATCCTTCAAAATAGAATGCTTGGATATATTAATGAAACTCTTTTTGATGTTCAAATAATCTTTGGTAGATATATTTATGACGTTCTCATCTAATTCAATCAAAATAATATTTATGACGTCGCTTAATTCTTTATGAGTAAATGAACATTTTATTTCTGTAATGCCAATGTCTTTATGTCCGTAACTGTTACAATTAACAGCATATACCATTTTTTTTTTTTTGCGCAAAGAGTCAAACAATACTTTGTGAACGACATAATCAACAAATTTTAACGTAAAAAAATTTTCGTTACACATATCGAAACTTTTAAAATAAAGATTTACTGAATTATATTTACTCTCCATGTGCACTACGTACAATGAATGTGATGTTTTTGGTAATGTATTCGTCCTTAATTGTACCGTTTTTTCATTCAAATATAACGATTTATTAACATTCTTTTTTAAGACATTTATACTTTTTAGAAATTTATCTGAGATTTTTACGACATCATTTTGTATTTTTTTAGAACAATTAACTATTATGAACGAATTATTTAACGAATAAAACTTTTCATTGTATACTTCTAGATCACGTTTGGTAATATTATTAAGACCTTCGCTTGTTCCAATCACCGGTCTTGTATATTTGTTATCATCATCTAACATAAGACCCACAAAAGATGTATCTATGCCGTCATATTCATAAAGTGATTTTTCTTGTAATATTATTTTTCTTTCCTCATCAATTTTTTTTGCGGTAATTTTAGAAAAATCGGTAATAAAAACAATGTTTAATAAAATGTGAATAGATTTTTCATAAAATTCTTCATCACATTCAATGTAGTAACTTGTTTCTTCAAATGAGGTGTAAGCATTCAATAAAGCACCAATAGTGTCAGCGTCTTCCAAATAAGATTTTTTTTTTGTTAAAGTATCTTCAAACTTGATATGCTCTAAAAAATGACTAATTCCCTCTAAACCTTTTGGGTCATTTGTAGAGCCACATTTGAGTGAAATATGCATATAAAATTGGTTGGTATTATTCGTTAAAAAAGATGCTTTCTGTCTTATAGAACTACACTTTATAATGGATACCATTGTTTATAATATTGAAATATATAATTACTTAGTTTCTTTTTTTTTAAGATTTGCTCTTGCTTCAATGAGTTCCTTTGCCGAAAAGATGGACATGATTCCAATTCTTTTTACTAGCGGTTTTTCTTTCGGTGCATGTATTTTTGGTGACATAGGAATTTGTTTCTGACATGTATCAACAAGATTGAGGTGTTTAATAAGAGACGTTTTCACATTTTCTTCTATCGAAATGTCGCTTTTAATAGCTAATAATACCCTGTCTGGTGATATTCCAACCTTTATCATTTTTGAAAACTTAGTTATATTGTGATCATCTTTAAGTTTATTATCATCATTCAACGATTGTTCCGAAATTGAGATGTTCAAATTATTATGAATATTCGCATAAGGTGACAATCTCATAATCTGTACCAGTTTAAGGTCTATTCCTACTTTACAATGCTTTTCTGATGAATCTTTTAACCAACATGAACTGATAAGGATTAGCATTTTCACATTATCGTCCTTTTTTAAATTTAGCATCTCATCATGATGACCTTTATCGTTATAAACAGCTATGTCGTTAATTCTTACGTTATAAAAACGTAAAGATTTTGAAAAATTAGGATATTCTTTGAAATTTTCCAGAATAATATTCGCACCTATAAAATTGTATTTTTTTATGTATTTTGTGATTATTTTGTTACAGGCGCTTTCGAGTTCATCAATAAAAGAATTATTTAGATTACAAACTTCAATATTAAAAGACTTTTCATCGTTTGTATAGGTTATGTTCCAGGGCATCTGAAGAATGGGTGTTGAAACTAAAATTTGTTTCAAAAATGTAACATTTGTATCGTCTTGTCGAAAGATAGATACACACTCTCTAATAGGTGTTTTATAAGAAGATCCAAATACAAGTTTTTTGGATGATAATTTATTTAATGTGTTCATTACAAAAAATGAATCCATTTTTTTTTTTTGATATTATTTACTACTTTAGTTTTTTTAAAGATCAACTTTTAAATTAGTTAAACACATATTATCTTAAAGTGATTACAAACACACATGTCTTTTGAATCGCTATCTTCCTATAATGCCTCAATCAAAAAAGAAGAAGTTATAAATTCATTGAGAACAGAATTATATACGGATCCTTTATTATTACAAAAATTTAATAGGTATTTGAAAAGTAATACAGAGTATAAATATTTAAAAAACGAAAGTAATTGGTACAGATTGAACGTTCCATTTTCTAAAATCACCAACACATAGATTCTCCGAACATTTTACCGTTATATAGATCGGACTTGAATCTAGTCGCGTTATTTATTATTGTGTATGATAAAAATAGAGACATCATCAAAGTAGTCAATCCGAAACTTGTTTGAACAATTGGTCCTTTCAGTTTAGGTTCACCTATATATCTATCAAGTTCTCTTAGTTTACGAAGGGTTTCTAAATCTTTCATATTATCTTTAAAAGTTTCTGTCAATACATTTTGGCTTTTGGCTTGTGTATTCAAAGAGTTCATACCATTCATAGAATTCATATTTCCGCCTGTTTGCTCTACATTTGATTCTACTGTTTGCTCTACATTTGATTCTAATGTATGCTCTACATTTGATTCTACTGTTTGCTCTACATTTGATTCTAATGTATGCTCTACATTTGATCCTCCTTTTTTTGTCAATTTATTTTTAAAATCGTTAACTAATTTAATTTGATTTATAAGTTCCATATTTTCGAAAGGATTGTTTATCATATTATTTGAATATATAACAATAGTGATTATCACAATTAATGAAAATGCTATTATTAATTCATTATAAGGAAAAACAACTGATGTCATTTTCATGCCTTTATGAGATATTGTGAAATTGCATTTAGAATTAACTGTTAACAATTCCTTTGTCACATCGTACAATTTCTTCAAATGCGATTCCCGATCATGCTTATTTGCATGTATCTTCTTTCCAATTATTTTCATATCGTTGATCAATTCTCTTAATTTTACTGTATTATTCAATGTGACCATCTCATTATATTTTCTTTCCGTATCTAATTTTAGCCAGTACGCCCATAATATAATAACTGATAATATCCATGCACTTATAATATATGAAATGGATGTGAATATATTCACAATACGTTGATTGTCCTTTTCATTTTTTTCAATTTGTTGTTCTTTTGTCAAAACCTTTTTGTTTTGTTGTTTACTTACTGAATCATTACCTGGTAAAGAAGTATTATTTCCCGATATAGCGGAATCGTTTGCAGATAATTTGCCACTTACAGAGTCAGTGAGTTTTCCTTTCAAAGCAGCAGCTTTCTCTTGTGCATTTGTAGCGGCGTCTGTGAGTTGTCCTTTTGCATTTGTAGCGGCGTCAGTGAGTTGTCCTTTTGCATTTGTAGCGGCGTCAGTGAGTTTTCCTTTTGCATTTGTAGCGGCGTCTGTGAGTTGTCCTTTTGCATTTGTAGCGGCGTCTGTGAGTTGTCCTTTCAAAGCAGTAGCTTTCTCTTGTGCATTTGTAGCGGCAGCAGCAGCTTTTCCTTTTAAAGCAGAAGCGTTTTTTGAAGCAGCAGCAGCGTTTTTTGAAGCAGCAGCAGCGGCTTTAG
>Ga0222671_1000243_pt1 | contig 20434 bp, 19 predicted proteins | sample AntAcemetagen797_FD_179849 | JGI IMG/M metagenome (GOLD analysis project Ga0222671, IMG submission 179849) | Saline water microbial communities from Ace Lake, Antarctica - #797 | ecosystem: Environmental > Aquatic > Non-marine Saline and Alkaline > Saline | place: Antarctica: Ace Lake... | reverse complement strand
ATTGCAGAATGAGAATCTTGAACATCAAGACAAGGTCGAAGGGAGGTCGCCCGGCATTACTTTTGCGTTCCTGGTTGCGGAGTTCATTGAGCGTGGACCGAAAGTGTTCGAAGTCGATGACGCGATTTATTTTGGCAAGAGCATGATTGTAAGCTTCAATCTTATCGTGTCGCAATTGAATATCGAAAAGGCCAGGCTGATGCATGATGGGACTCGTTGAGCTAAAATAATGGAGTTAGAAAGATCCAGTTATACAATCTGAATAGAAATCGGTAAACTAAGAAAATAAATAGCAATTTACAGAGGGTGCCTTTAGAAGATAACTTAGAAGCTCGCTCAGCAAGCAGCTTGACACTTTCACGAACTTGTTGCTGATGCCGATAAATGACTTCTGTAACGTTTCACGGGCGTTTTTTAGCAGATGCCAACGGTCTGCGAACTGGATCGCCTGCGGTGCTCCTTGAGCCGCTCCTTTGGCATATTCTCCCCCACGGTCACGGCTGATGATTTCCACACCGGGATGGGAAACCAGCCAGTCTGCCAGAGAACCTGAAGTACGATCCGGAAGTAAATCAATAACCTGACGTTTCTCCAAGTCACACAAAATCGTTCCATAACGTTGTCCTCGCCGTAAAGCCCAGTCATCCACTCCCAATACGCGAACGGGTAAGTAATCCGGGTGGAAGCCGCCTGACACCGCCACAATCGACACCACAGACAGAAAGCACGAATGAACGTACGCGCCGAGCCGCTAGAAAAGTCCAAGACAACGTCCAAATCGCTCGGCCACGGCGAGCGCAGACCAAATCCCGACAATCTTCACGCTCCACAGTCACCGCCTCACTGCGCATAGTTCACGAAGAACCCACTTTCGGGACAGGCACTAGTTCGACTGTCCCAGATTGGTCTTGTGTTTGCAAGGTGTTTTATTGCAAACGGTTGTATCGGTTTCCAGTACGTATATTGAGTCATTGGGGGATGATGCGATGGATCGCGAATTTAGTCGGCGTAAACGTGACTTGGAATGCCAAGTCTCTCATAGAACCTTCTCTTCTTCTGCAAAACGATTAGAGCGGTTTATGAAACCGTATCTCGCAAGTTACCGCAGGCATGAACAAGTCACCCACGCGACGACAGTCGTTCGAGGTTTCTGCTCCGACTTGCACCACAAAAATGGCGAGTCAATCGCTTATTTGTTCGGTTTAGACCGCAAAGCCATCCAACATTTTCTTGGTGAATCACAATGGAAAGATGCACCACTTCGTGAAGAACTCGCCAAACAAATTGGTTCTGCACTGGGTAAGTTCGATGGTGTAATTGTTTTTGATCCATCCGCCTTTGCAAAATCAGGACAGCAGTCCGTTGGTGTGGCTCGGCAGTGGTGTGGACGGCTTGGGAAAATCGAAAACTGCCAAGTCGGTGTTTACATGGCTTACATCTCTTCCCAAGGGCATGCATTGGTGGACACGCAGTTGTATCTTCCTCAAGAGTGGACTTCAGATAAGAAACGGATGAAGCATGCGGGTATTCCCAAGGAAAAACAGCGTCATAAAAAACGACAGGAACTTTGCCTGGAGATGCTCGATCAACATGGACAATATCTGCCTCACACATGGATCACCGGTGATGATGAAATGGGCCGTCCGGCTGAATTTCGCAAGGCATTGCGAGATCGTGGCGAACAATACCTCTTAGCAGTACCAAGTAATACTACCATTCGAGATCTGGAAATTCCTCTACCTCAGTGGTGTGGAAATGGTCGCCCTCCAAAACGTCGATCCGTTCGTGCGGATCGTTGGACTGCTGATCGAACTGAGACTGATTGGACAACCGTTGATGCGCGTGATGGAGAGCAAGGTCCATTGATTGTTGAAGCGATTAAACGACAAGTAGAAACTGGAAAGCGATGTCGGCCAACCACAGCAGAGGAAATTATTGTGGTAATCCGTTATCGAGATCGTGACCGTAGGATTGTGAAAACGGATTACTATTTGAGTAACGCGAACGCTGCCACACCGTTGGACGAGTTTTGCAGGGCGGCCAAAGCCGAGCATCGCGTGGAAGAATGTTTGCAACGCGCAAAAGGCCAAGCAGGTCTGGCTGATTATGAAGTGCGTAACTGGATCGGCTGGCAACAACACCAAACTTTGTGTTTGTTAGCGAATTGGTTTTTGACTGTCGAGACTCGGCGGTCGGAAAAAAAAGACACCCGCGATGACGTTGAATCAGGTACGCTTGGGCATCGCTTCGGTAATTCGTATCGAATTGGAATGCGATACACCTCGCAGAGTCAGATGGCGAACCGAACAGCGATTACTTCGCAATCAATGGGCAAGGCTGTATCATTGGAAAGCACATAACAGACTCCCACCAAAAAACTTGGAACGAAAAAGAATATAGGACAGTCGAACTAGTTATTGCAAAATATGCTTACTCAGGCCATGGAGATTTCTCTGTTGCAAGAGAATAAATCACTGATTTTGAGTTGCAGTATTCATGGGCAACTTCGATAAAGCCCAGTTCGGCTCCAAACCCGCTCTTTTTGTAACCATAAATCGGGACATTCGGTCGCAGATAGCCGCCGCCGTTGATCGAAATTCGACCTGATTTGAGCTGGCGTGCGACCCGCAAGGCACGAGTGCCGTCGGTTGACCAGATATTCGCCATTAAGCCGAAGTCGGAATTGTTGGCAATGCGAATCGCTTCGTCTTCCGTTCGAAAAGTCATTACACTTAGTACCGGACCGAATACTTCTTCTTGGGCAATCGTCATGTCCGGAGTGACATTATCAAAAATCGTCGGTGGGTAGAAACAGTCCAGGGGATCCTCAGGAACGGGGCCTGACAGTACGCATCTGGCACCTTCCTGTTTCGCCTGATTGACTCGCTCACGAACAAAATTACAATGCGAGGGAGTTGCCAGGCATCCCAGGTGCATGTCCGGATCAGTAGGGTCTCCCTGGCGCAAACTTTTGGATTTGGCGATAATTCGTTCAAGGAGTTCATCATGTTGACTCTCATGAACCAGTAATCGTGAGCCGGCAACGCAGATTTGTCCCAGGTGGCAGAATATTCCAGTGATGACTCCGTTGACTACATGCTCCATGGGGGCATCTGGAAATACAACACTAGGAGTTTTGCCACCGAGTTCCAGCAGCACTCCTTTCATGTCGGTTTTGGCTGCTTCCAGCATCTGAGCACCGGTTTGGAATCGTCCAGTGAAAGTGATTTTATCGACTCCACGATGCTTGACGAGAGCAACACCAGCTTCTGCCCCTGTGCCATGGATCACATTGATAACACCAGGAGGAAATCCAACTTCTTCCGCCATTTTCGCGAGCATCAGAGCTGACAACGGCGAGACTTCAGAAGGTTTCAGAACAACCGTATTTCCGCAGGCAAGAATCGGCGCCAGTTTAATGGCAGCGTTCGTGAGTGGATAGTTCCAGGGAACAATAGCGGCAATCACCCCCATCGGTTCACGGAACTGCATTGTCACATTGTCCGGCAATCCTCCATACGATTGTCCGGCGATTTTATCCGGTAGCCCGGCGTAGCTTTCAAATATGTCTGCCGCGCATGGAATGTCAAATCCAAGTGTATCGCGAATTGGCTTGCCGATATTTAATGTATCCGTCATTGCTAGATCGTCTGCCGAATTTCGAATCCGCTCAGCTAACCGAAACAGTAGTCTTCCACGGTGTAGGGGGTCCATACGAGGCCATTCACCCTCGTCAAAAGCTCTACGTGCAGCGGTGACTGCGAGATCTACATCACTGGCATCAGCCAGAGCAATGTCCGCTAAAGGTTTTCCCGTGGCAGGATTCACTACGCTCCACGTTCTGCCCGACAGACTGTTGACCCATTTTCCATCTATAAACATTTTGTCTGGCCACGAGATCATACTCATTTTTCCTGAAGATTGGAATTAAACATTTACCTTCACTTGTCAATATTCTTCGTTTCGGATGTGGGCAAGACGCGTGTAGTGCTTGACCTGAACAAGGCAAATATAAGTAAGACTGTTGAGCAATGAACTCGTCTAGAGAGATCTACCGGAGTATTTAAGACTTGTGGAAGGGACACATGCGATGCGTTACAACGAGTTAGAATATTGACAAAAAAGAGCGATTTGACGTTTTGTTTTACCCGGACCCACTGATGATTCAAAATCAGTGAATCATGTTCCTAAAAGTTTACTAAGGTGAAGTAAGTCATTATAATAACGTGCATTATCATCACGATAACTGATCGTTCCTAGGAGTGCAATACTGTGAGATTCGCGGCTATCTCAAAGTGACCGAAAAGTCACAGATTTTCTTCTCCTCAAAAATAGCAAACTAAAAGATTTTCCGCTTTGAGAGTGCTCTGAAGCGAGTTGGATTAGGACGTGTTCTGAAATCGAAACACAAGTTACTTTTTCACGATCAGCGTACGCGCGTTCGCTCCTAAAAAGTCACAACCAACAACCATTCACGGCATACGTTCCCCGACTCACGTCAGTTCTTTCACCAGATTTTCTTTTCAAAGATCAATTGGATGCGGGACTTAACGTGCGACAGACTATTTGTACTCGACGGACACACACGAACATCCGTTCCTCGGCGATCCGAACGCGTTCAAAGGAAACGGGGCATTGCTCTGGTTTGAAATCGATGATTTTGAAGATGCCGTCTGGCGGGCCGAAGACATGGCAGTAGAAATTCTGGAAGGGCCTCTGGGCAATCCGAATGCGCAACATCGGGAGATCTGGATCCACGATCCGGAAGGTTATACCGTCTTGCTCGCTTCGAAATATGGCGATCTGTGAGTGATTCCCGAAAAATGATTCCCGACCACTGCCAGAACTGACCGCGAGGACTATAATTACCCGAGTTGAATTGATTTTCGATCATTCAATGTTTGATGAATTACGTGCAAAGTGAGCGGCACGGCGCTAGCCGCCGGTAGTGTGAAATCGGTCGGTTTAATTACCGGTGGCTAGCGCCATTTCGCTCATAAATGTCCTAAAATCAAGGGATGGTCCATCCATGTCACAGGAAATTACTTCTGATATTATTGACTCCTTTACCAGCCAGCTGGAAGAGCACCCGGTCTACGAAGCGATTGCTACGCTGGAAGACCTGCAGCGATTCATGGAGCACCATGTCTATTCGGTCTGGGATTTCATGTCGCTGGTCAAGTATCTGCAGGGAGTGATCGCGCCGACCGGTGCACCGTGGCTGCCCCGCGGTGATGCCAGCGTGCGGCGGTTTATTAATGAGATCGTGCTGGAAGAAGAATGCGATGAAACCGCCGACGGTGAATCTTCCAGCCACTTCGAACTATATCAGACGGCGATGACAGAAGTGGGCGCCAGCACGGAGACCCTGACAGAATTCATCACGATCGTCGATCAGCAGGGAATCGAAGCCGCACTTCAGTTTCCCGATATGCCGGAACCGTCGCGGCAGTTCACAACCAAAACCTTTGAGTTCATTGCTGACGGGGCACCTCACAAAATCGCCGCGGCGTTTGCGCTGGGACGCGAACACATTATTCCCGGTATGTTCCGTTCGATTCTGGAACAGACCGGCGTGACCGAACAGCAGGCTCCCGTGTTTCATTTCTATCTGAATCGGCACGTCGAACTGGATGGCGACTTCCATGCACCGCTTTCGCTGCGACTTTTGAATGGTTTGTGTGAGAATGACCCCACGAAAATCGAAGAAGCAATCACTGCAGCGCAGGCCGCTGTGGAAGCGCGGCTGCGATTGTGGGATGGCGTTCTGGAGAGTATTCAGGCGAAGGTTTGAGAAACATGTGAAACAGGAATATTCAGACTACCTAATTCTGCTGCTGTTCTCTATTTGATAATTTCACTGACTCCTTTCCTGCGGAATTAAATCATGACTTATCCTTTCGGAATTTGTTGATTATTACAACAAACATCGAGCGCACAGTTCACGAGAACATCTGCCGCCCTACTCTGTCGAGCCGTCCCTGGAATACGAGACAATCAAGCTCGATGAGATCCACTGCGAGGAACATCTCGGAGGGCTGATCAAGTCATACGAGCGGATTGCGGCGTAGATCAAATCGAAACACAAGTCATTTTTTCACGCTCAACGTACGCGAGTTCGCTCCTAAAAAGTCACAACCAACAGTCCTTCACGGCATACGTACCCCGACTCACGTCAGTTCTTTCGCCAGATTTTATTTTCAAAGATCAATTGACTGCGGGACTTAACGTGCGACGGTCTATTTGTACTCGACGGACATATTTGTTCGATTTGTTGAGTTGGCAGTATTTTCGTTAGAGGTGTTTATAGCGTTTTTAGTTTTTTAACGACTGCTAAAAGTTCCGGACAGCTTAAAATTGGCGGTAAGCGGTTTGTTGTATTACTGTTTAGTAAACAAGTTTTCGCGGGCGTTTTCTGTGATCGCGACGATCGCAGGATGCTTGAGGCGTCGTTCGACTGAGATCGCATAGAAACGTTCTGTTAATTCGGGAATGCGGCCCACAACTTTGAGTGAGTATTGTTCGCACACATCTTTCTCAATGACACTGGACAAAGCAATTAAACCTTCGCCCAACTGACCGAATATTTTGAGTATGGCACTATCGTCGAACTCATGAATGATATCAGGACGAATCTCTTGATCGTCAAACCATTGCTCCAGAGATCGTCGCAGCGCAGTGGTTTGCGTCGGCAGCAACATCGGAGCACCATTGAGTGAACCTGGAAATCCACGTTTGTATTTCTTTGCCAGTTCAGCAGTTCCAAATATGGTAATACCACATTCGCCGAGCAAGTGATTGAAAGCCTTTACATTCACCTGGGGTGTCAGTGGTGAGTCAGCCAGAACGAGATCAAGCCGATATTGTGCAAGATCGATTAGCAAATCCTTGAGCTTTCCCTCGTGACATACCAGTTTTACTCGTTTTTCTAATGCCAGCGCAGGCTTTAGTAAATTATAAACAATTAATTTGGGTAACACATCAGGCACGCCGACCAGCAAGCGAATTGAATCATCGGATGCACGTCCACGTAAAGTATCAGTCAATTCGCGGCCAAGATTAAAAATCTCGTCAGCATAACGAAACACCATTTGCCCCGTATCGGTAAGAACCAGTGCGCGTCGTTTTCGCTCAAAGAGTTTCACGCCCAGCGACTTCTCCAGTTTTTGGATTTGCGTGCTGAGCGTCGGTTGGGCCAATTGCAAAACCTCTGACGCTTGTGTGATGCCGCCTTCCTTAGCGACCATCCAGAAGTAGAGCAAATGATGGTAATTAAGCCACTCGTAAATGGGATTCCTCGATTCTGTTTTATCTATACATATTCGTACTAATTTCTATTTGCCTAATCGTATGGCTCAGGACTATATTAAGATAGTTATCAAGATGTGTTATATCGCAAAAACCTTTGTTTTTTTGTTTTCGTCGAGTAGGAGTATTTATGTCTATTTCCATTACTGATCGTGACAAGGTTTTAAACAGTGATTTACGGAAATTGTGTACGCGCCGACTATTATTTGCGTTATCGCGATTCGATTCATCAATTGTAAAAATCACATTGGTCGTTTCAGATGAAAACGGGCCGCGAGGCGGTGTAGATAAGTCGTGTCGTGTTTCGGTCTCTCTTCGCCAAGCCAAAAGTGTGGTGATCACAGATAAAGACTCAGAGGTCATGAGATGTATTTCACGAGTTGCCGACCGAGCCGGTCGTGCGGTTGCCCGTGCTGTAGAACGCAAGCAGCAGTTTGATCGATCACGCATTGAATTTATCGAGCCATTGTTAATTGATGAAATTGAATGACTCATTATCCCAACCATAGTTGACAACTGGTAGGAAAAGATAACTACAAGAAATTGTGAGTCGCTCTCAAACATACTACTTGAGGCTGATAATCATAATTGCAAAACTATACTGATGGAACACTATGGTGCTCATAGAGGAGCTGCTTTCCTATAAAGAACAAGAACTTAAAAATTAAACCAGAGCGTTTCAGATAGTTAGTACCGCAGGCGATATTAGAAAATTGCAAAATATTGTTTCAGGAGCTTACCTTCGAGGTTGAGTATGAATGTGTTTTCGTTCGCGGCAGCTTAAATTCCTACTATGCATTACAACGGCTGTTAAGCAATATCAAGCAAATATTTTCGCGCAAGGAAGGCAGGTATGTCTATCCGGTTCACATTTGGGTGTGTGTTGGTCCGAAACGATCTATTTTTAAAACTCTCTATACGAACAAGGATGATAACAAATCATGATACGTGCAATTCCTGATATTACGATCAATTCGGCCTTCCTGCAGGAAATTAAAGATGACAATTTGCAACTATATGGACTGCTCGATAAATTACGTGCATTCTGGCTGGTGAATGATCCCCATGTTCTCAATCCCAAATGGTTCAGCGAGCTCATGGACAATTTACGAGATCAAGTTGCGATGCACTTTACTTTAGAGAATACGTTTGGGTACTTTGAGCAACCTGTCAAGTTTGATCCAATCTTGTCTGCCGAGGCGAACCGTCTCCGAGACCAACACATCGAACTTTATTTACAAATCAGTTCGATTGCAGAGAAAACTGAAGAAATGCTGTACCCAAAATTTAATGAAAACATTTATGTTAGACAAGTAGAGAAATTCAAGGAATTCTATAATGCATTTCAGGAACATGAAGCAGCAGAATTTACTCTGATTATGTCAGTCTTATCTGGACAACAGAAGCGCAGTCGCTCCCCGGTATCTACTTACCAGGAAATGTAAACACCGGTCAAAAAAACGTAGCGCCTGCCGGGAAGTAGAAAGCAGCGAAGTTCAAGACCAATGTAAAAATGGAGTACTTACGGTGATATTGCCCAAATCAGAATTGAATCAATCGCATAAAATTACAGTAAAACCAATGTTCTAAAACAGCATGAGGCAATAGCAATTGAATGGTGCACCTTTGTGGTTCACTTGCGGCTCGTATATTTAGCACGTTTTTCTTCTCAATATCTTATCACTCGCACACTCAATTCAGGGAATACTCCCAATGCTCGTTTTAACACTAAAAAGAAATGAACAAATTCGGATTGCCGACGATATCGTGTTGACAGTCGTCAAAGTTCAGAATGGTAAAGTGAAATTGGGAATTGACTGTCCACGTGAGATTCCCATTCGACGAAATGAAGTTCCAATAGAAACTGTGGGAAAAATTGAGAGCTCACTGATTGAGCCAGTAGGTAAGGCGTATTAAATGGGCCTGGATGGTCGGAATGTCATTGTGAAGAATCTGGTTGGGCGTGCTTTTAAGGTTTATTGATTTCAGGAGAACGAAAAGAAGAGAGAGAAGAAAAGGGCAGAGCTTATCATCGTATTGAGCGAATGAACGGCAGTTTTCCCCGAAGGGTCACATTGCCCTGCGAAGTGGAAAGCAGCGAAGTTCAGGCTCAATGTAAAAATGGAGTACTTACGGTGATATTGCCCAAATCAGAATTGAATCAATCGCATAAAATTACAGTAAAACCAAAGTTCTAAAACAGCATGAGGCAATAGCAATTGGATGGTGTATCCTTATGGTTCACTTGTGGCACACCATCTATTTTCTGCTTTAATTAATCGCAAAGGAGTCGAAAGTGCAACTACAAACAGAAGCGGGAATGAAATCAAGACCCAATCAGGACTATCTACTCAGGACGCGGATCAGGTGGGTAATTCAAAAATCGGGGTATGCCGCTTTATTTCAAATTCGAGTTGCGGTTCGAGACAGAGAGGTGTATCTGGAAGGACAAGTTCCTACCTTCTTCTTAAAGCAGATAGCACAGACTTTGATTTTACCTATCGAAGGGGTCAAGACTTTAAAAAATGAATTGAGTGTTGATGCTCGTTGCAATTAGTCAGTATAGGAATGGTGATTTATTGCCTTTTTATTCGCAAATGCATTTAGAAATCTACCGTCTCAGAACACATTTCTCGGGCCGAGAAAAGAAGAATCTCGACTCTCAACTAATATCGAATGACTTCATTTAATGATAGCCAACCTCAACAGGAAGTTGGGTAGCACACCAATCGATCTTTCCTGGATCGTAATTGAATGTGTTTTGTAGCCAATCATGTTCAAACGATTCATCGCCTGTTCTGCATACTTACAATCAAAATTCAAGCTGTAGACGATTACCATTTGATTTTTATCCGTTAATCTAAAGGAGTTTCGATGAAAATTGCAATCGCCAGTGATCACCGCGGGTTTACGACCAAGGCTAAGATCCTCACTCTCTCAGACCAATTAGGTCATGAAGCTCTTGATTATGGACCCGATGACGGTGAAAGCGTGGATTACCCTGACTATGCTGCGAAGGTAGCAAAAGACATCGGAACGAATGTCATAGATCGTGGTATTCTAATTTGCGGCACCGGTATGGGAATGTGCATTGTTGCGAATAAATTTTCGGGAGTGCGGGCAACCCCCTGTCATGACGACATAACCGCCCAAATGAGCCGCTTGCATAATGATTCCAATGTGCTCTGCCTATCCGCCGACCTGCTCGGCGATCGACTCGTCAATCGGATGATTGAACTCTGGTTGAAAGAAGAGTTTGAAGGAGGCAGACATGCACGACGATTGGACAAGCTGAACAAAGTCGAAGAGGAAAACATGCCACCATAATAGGTTAAGGCATTCCATTCAGTCGAAACGAAGTTTCCCCAATGATGTTCCCGATGGCAGATTGCTCTGCGCAAATCTCAAGATAGCCAGACCCGTTCCAATGCTTTGGATCCCTCTCTCTGAATCTGAAAGAGTTACCGCTACAGTCGTGAATTTCGTGACGTGCAAAACACTCTTCATAACGACTCGTACGCGGGCTGATTCCGGAAGTCGTGAATTCAAAGTAACTTACAAAAGTTCGAATCCTCTACGGTGGCTTGGAGGTAAGCAACAGCTTTCGACTTTTCTGATGCAGGTTAACAGCAGGCGCGACACTATTATATAAGGTGAACTGCGTAAACTCTACGGTTCTGCAGTCGGCGAAGGTTCCGCAGAGCACTGAACCACGTTGCCGACCGGGATGAGAAGCCGACCTACCTGATCCATGATCGAGACACGAATTTCTCTGCCGAGTTCAAATAGTTTCTGAAGAACAAAGGCATCAAGCCGAAGATGCTGCCGATCCGATTTCCCAATCTGAATGCCCGGGTCGAGAGGTTTGTTCAAACAATAAAATACGAAGCCTTGAACCAGTTCATCGCTTTCGGCAAGAGGCCTCTCGATGAGATCCACTGCGAGGAACATCTCGGAGGGCTGATCAAGTCGTACGAGCGGATTGCGGCGTAGATCAAATCGAAACGCAAATCATTTTTCACGCTCCGCGTACGCGCGTTCGCTCCTAAAAAGTCACAATTTACAGTCCTTCACCACATTCGCGCCCCTACCCACGTCAGTTCTTTTACCAGATTTTGTTTTCAATGATCAATTGGGCGCGGGACTTAACGTGCGACAGTCTATTTGTACCCGACGGACGCGGCAAAGACGGCGCTGCCGCTGAATTGAATGTCAAACCAACCACATTGTACGGTAAAATGCAGAAGCACAAGATCAAAGGAAGCCGGCAACACAAAGCGATGTAATCGCTCACGCTCCGTGCTCCGGTGTGCGGCGACATTTTCGGATAGTCATTTTCCGTGTGTGGCTTACGTCTCTTGCTTGGACTCTTTCTTGAGTTGAAACAGTCGTTGGTTGTAAGCAGCGATGGTTTCTTTCCTGTGAAGCATTCCGATCAATTTGCTAGGCTGTTCGGCGTCGATCACGGGGATCTCGTCCAGCTTTCAATACCAGGATAAATCTTGACAGCATTCACCGTGACGTACAAAACAATCTTCGTAACGACTCACACGCGGGCTGATTCTGAAAGTCGTAAAACCAAAGGAACTTACAAAAGTTAGAGTCCTCTAAGGTGACTCGGAGGTACGCGCGTTCGCTCCTAAAAAATCACAACCTACAACCATTCACGGCATACCTGCCCCGACTCACGTCAGTTCTTTCACCAATTTTATTTTCAAAGATCAATTGGGCGAGGGACTTCACGTGTGACAGTCTATTTGCACCCGACGTGCTCTCGTGAAAAGCGTTGCAGGCTTGGATGACGTTTCATGACCCGGAGCCTTCGCTTGATTACTGCTGGCAGTTCTATCTGCCTTGATCGGTTTCTCTCAGTCCCAGCAATTGGTCTGTATCGCGATTGACTTGGCGAAAGCGTTCCGCTGAGTTGACGGTAGTAAGGTCTTCGTCCCATGTTGGAATCATCTGCTTCATCATGGACATGCCTTCCTTAGTCTCCAGCAGATGAGGTAGGCAGTTCATCAGGACATCGATCATTACAGAGACAGACACGGATGCGCCGGGCGACGCACCTAGCAGGGCGGAGATAGTCTTGGCAGCGTCGGCAACCACCTCAGTGCCGTAGTGAACAATGCCAGCTTCTCCGTCTTCCTTCTTGATGGCCTGTACGCGGATACCAGCGTTCACCAGCTTCCAGTCGTCAGGGCGGGCGTCGGGATAGAAGTGCCGCAGTACTTTCAGTCTCCCCGTCATGCTCTGCGTGCCTTGCCGGATCAAGTACTTCACGAGTGGCAAGTTATAGAGCCCGACCTTAGCCAGCGACCCAAGGTTGCCGATCGTGACTGAGGAAGGCAGGTCGATGTAGCTGCCAGATTGCTGCAGGAATTTTGTTGTAAAGGCAGCAAACGGTCCAAACAGAAGCGACGACTTTCCGTCGAGCATGCGCGTGTCGAGATGCGGCACTGCCATTGTCGGCGCTTCCGCCTGAGCCTGGCCATAAACCTTGGCCTGATGTCTGGCTACAATTTCCGGGTTGTCACACACGAGCCACTGGCCGCCAATCGGAAACCCGCCATAACCTTTCACCTCGTCGATCTTCGATCTCTGCAGCAATGACAGGCTGCCACCGCCGGCTCCGATGAACACGAACTGCGTTCGGTTGTTGAAACTGCGATTGCCGGAAATATCTTTCACTTTGACATTCCAGCCATCTGACGTTCTGTCGAGATCGATGACGCGGTGCCCGGTGGCGACACCACAGCCGGGTTGTCGGGCCAGCCAATGAACGAGTTTCCGAGAAATCACGCCGAAGTTGACGTCGGTACCCGCTGCCATTCTGGTCGCCGCGACCGGCATGTCATCGCGGCCTTCGATCAACAAAGGAGCCCAACGTTTGATTACCTCGCGATTCGTTGAGAACTCCATCTCTCGAAAGAAATGGTGGGCCGACATTGACTCGTAGCGGGCTTTGAGAAAGTCAACCTGTTCCGGACCGTAAACGAAGCTGATGTGAGGAATTCGGTTCACGAAGTCGCGCGGACCATCGACCATACCTTCACTGATGGCGAAGGCCCAGAATTGCTTTGAATGTTCAAACTGCTGATAAATCTCGATCGCCTTCGACACATCGACCGATCCATCGGCGTTGCGATGCGGCGTGTAACTCAGTTCGCAGATTCCCGCATGCCCGGTCCCGGCGTTGTTCCAGCCGTCCGAACTCTCCTGAGCGAGTTCGTTGGTCACTTCGTAGAGCTGGATTTTCAAGTCTGGCTGCAGTCGCTTGAGGATCGTGCCAAGCGTTGAGGACATAATGCCGCTGCCGATCAGAATGACGTCCGGACTGTCAATATGTGTTGAGCCTGGCAGCGATATCATTTCATTTGGCTTCCGAATCAGACGGTGTTTTTTTATCTGGGATTTCCCATTTGGGTTGTGCCTGGAACCGCTCCAAGCCTAAATCGCTCCCTATCTTAACCTCGCGTCCCCCCGTGTCTAGCGCGCTGTGATTGTTTTTTCTCCACTCTTGTTGTCCTTCTGGTGCTGGAATCCGGGAATCACTGCCGAGCGAATCATTTTTCAGCGGCCACCACGGGTTCTGCGCAGACTTTCTCCATCTTATATGTATTGGTTTTCATGCATCTTGAAACGCGTGAAGTCTTAGCCACACCCTCAACGCGAAATCTGGACTCTGCATGGGTCACGAAACAGGCTAAAGTGTTCGTAAACCACGTTGCCGACCGGGATGAGAAGCCGACCGACCTGATCCATGATCGAGACACGAAGTTCTCTGCCCAGTACAAGCAGTTTCTAAAAAGCAAAGGCATCAATCCGAAGATGCTGCCGATCCGATCTCCGAATCTGAATACCCGGGTCGAAAGGTTTGTCCAGATAATAAAATACGAAGCCTTGAACCATTTCATCGCTTTCGGCAAGACACATCTTGATTATCTCGTTTCGGAATTCGTTGATTATTACAACAAACATCGAGCGCACAACTCACGAGAATATCTGCCGCCTTCCTCTGTCGAGCCGCCGCCAGAATTCGAGACGATCAAACTCGGTGAGATCCACTGTGAGGAACATCTCGGCGGGCTGATCAAGTCGTACGAGCGGATTGCGGCGTAGATAATCTCGAAACACAAGGCCTCTCTTCACCACCAGCGTACGCGCGTTCGCTCCTAAAAGGTCAAAACCAACAACCATTCACGGCATACGTTCCCCGACTCACGTCAGTTCTTTCACCAGTTTTTGTTGTCAAGGATCAGTTGGCTGAGGGACTTAATGTGCGACAGACTATTTTTACCCGACGGTCCTAAGCAGTTCACTGTCAAATGCTTAGGGAATTGCAATCCGCCCGCCCCGCCGCCTCAATAAATGACGATATAGCGTCATTTTAGTGAGCAATGACCGGTGACTGGTTGCTGATCCGAGCCGATGACGCTATGATTTACATGGTTTCTCGCCCCGAAACCTATCTTAGGTGACCATCTGTCGAAATTTCGCTGAGTGACGATACTTCGATGAATCTTCCATGAAAAACACTTTCCATGAAAAATACTCCAGAGAAGTACGAACAACTTGTTGAGCGGATGCTCGAACAGATCAACATGGGGCAAGGCTTGGACGAGCTATTGAGCTCCGTCTATGAGCAACTCCGCGGAGTCGTGCCCTACAATCGGATTGCCGTGGCATTGCTCGAGCAATCCGGCAAACTGTTGCGTCTGATTTCCTGTCATTCGGACGGCGACGTCATGCTGAAAGTCGGCTATGCCGCTCGCATCAACAATTCGACGCTCGCGCCGTTGCTGAAAACGGGGCAGCCGCGAATCCTTGACGACTTGCAAGCGTATTTGTCTGAAAAACCGGATTCGCAATCGACATCGCTGATCTATCGCGAAGGTATGCGGTCGAGCCTAACGCTGCCGCTTTTGGCCGACGGAAAACCAATCGGCGTCATCTTTTTCTCCAGCCGTCAATCTCACACTTACACGCTCTCACACGCTGAATTGCTAAAGCGTTTGGCCGGTCACATCGCGATCAGCCTCGAACGCAGCCGACTGATCAGCGAACTCCAACAAACCAACCAAAAACTAGCCGACGCGAACGCCGACAAGGATCGGTTTCTGGAAACGCTGCGGCAGGAAGTCGAAAAACAAACCCAACAAATTCGGCGTTCCGAAAGTCGCTATCGGTCGCTCGTGAAGATGGGGCAAATTGTGAACTCGAGCTTGGACCGACGTGAGGTCTTCGAGCACGCTGCAGAACAAATCCAGATGATGCTCAATTGTGATCGTGTGAGCTTGATCCTCGGGTCGGACGCCGAATCACCGCGGCTCGGTTTCGCGATCGAGTTTATCGACGGGCAGAAGAATTGGGTTGAGCTTTCGTCGCAACTGCAAGTGGACTCCGCGTTCCATTGGGTTCATAAAAATCGGCAGTCTCTGGTAGCGGACTGCTTAGAAGAATCCCACACTTTCCCCGAATACAAACGTCTTCAAGAAGCCGGTTACGCCTCCGTCGTCCACTTGCCGTTGACGTCGCGTGCTCAGCAAGTTGGCATATTGGGCATCGCATCGCGACACGACGGCCGTGCCGGCAATTGGGATTTACAACTGTTAGACGAGGTCTGCGTTCAACTTTCGTCCGCCTTGGATAATGCGGCGGCGTACGGCGAGATTGATCGGCTCAAACGTGAACTCGAACAACAGAACGTCTATTTGCGAGATGAACTTCATACCGAACATACCTTAGGTGACATCGTCGGCGAAAGCCGGTCGATGCAGCAATTGCGAATCGCGATCGAGCAAGTCGCATTGACCGATTCTACCGTGCTGATCCTAGGTGAAACTGGCACGGGAAAAGAGCTCGTTGCGCGAGCGATTCACGACGCCAGTGCTCGCCGTGAAAATCTACTTGTCAAAGTGAATTGTGCTGCGTTAGCTCCCAACCTGATCACCAGCGAACTGTTTGGCCACGAAGTGGGCGCATTCACCGGCGCGACGGAACTCCGCCGCGGTCGTTTTGAGCTTTCGCATCGCGGCAGCATTTTTCTTGACGAAATCTCGGAAGTCCCGGCCGAAACGCAAGTGATGTTGTTACGAGTCCTGCAAGAACGTTTGATCGAACGAGTTGGCGGTAGCGACCCGATCGAAGTAGACACGCGAGTAATCGCCGCGACCAATCGAGATCTAAAAAAATATGCCGAGGACGGTCACTTTCGCGATGATCTGTACTATCGTTTGCACGTATTCCCGATCCACGTCCCGCCCCTTCGCGAGCGACGAGAGGATATCCCGGCGTTGCTGAATCACTTCATTGCCCGGTTCTCGATACGGATGCACAAGTCAATCACGCAGATAGAACGCCAAGCAATGGACTCGCTAATGCAATATGATTGGCCCGGCAACGTTCGTGAACTCGAAAATATAGTGGAGCGATCCATGATTGTCAGTCAGGGCGACACGCTGCGAATTGACGCTTCTTGGCTAGCAGAAGATGGGTCGCCAGCCAATCCATCCGACGTCGAATCCCAACGAACGAATCCCAGCAAACAGTCCTTGGCTGAAATCGAACGCCAAGCGATCCTAAACGCACTGACGCGGTGTCATGGAAAGGTCTACGGCAAAGACGGCGCTGCCGCTGAATTGAATGTCAAACCAACCACATTGTACGGTAAAATGCAGAAGCACAAGATCAAAGGAAGCCGGCAACACAAAGCGATGTAATCGTTCACGCTCCGTGCTCCGGTGTGCGGCGACTTTTTCGGACAGTCATTTTCCGTGTGTGGCTTACGTCTCTTGCTTGGACTCTTTCTTGAGCTGGAACAGTCGTTGGTTGTAAGCAGCGATGGTTTCTTTCCTGCGAAGCATTCCGATCAAATTGCCAGGCTGTTCGACGTCTATCACGGGGATCTCGTCCAGAATCAACGAGGTGAACCGTTTCAGTACGGTGTTGAGATTGTCGTTGGGTGACACCGAGATAAAGTTGGTGACCATCACGTCACCGGCCACCGCAACATTCCATAACGCATCATCGTAGAGGTACGACCGGACGTCGCGTATGGTCAATTTATTCAGCCGCGCGATAAGATCTTTGAAAATTAGGTTTTATTCTCCATTAGCGAGATCCATTCTGGGCCGAATGTCAGCTGCGTTAGTAACATAGGAAGCCTTCGACGCTGGTTGTCATTGAGAAAAATCCGTTTCTTACCAAGCTTTTCTTTAAGAATCTGATTCTCAGTCCGCAGATATTCGATTACTTCTTGCTGATGCTTGTTAACCCAGCCAGCGATTATGATGAAGAACAGTTGCCAAGGTTGCAGAAGGAAACTCATAGACGGCCCAATGGTGTAAAATGGATTCTGAAAATCCAATGATCAGTCCGGTTCTTTATTATGTCGACTCTGTTTTTTAACTCAAATAGCAAAGGGTAGAATCAGCAGTTTAAATGTGCAAATGGATGCACTGCCACGCTAACAATTGTAGCCTGCCAAAGCATTTGAAATCCTTTTATTTTAGATCAGCATCACTTAGAATCCAGGAGTTGTTATAAGGCAAATCCACCTGCCCCGACAGGTCGATTGCTGATTTTTAACTCCTTGATGTGCTCCACCAAGAAATGGCGCGTGAATTTATCAGGATTATGTGGTGAGACTTTCACGAAAATCTAAAGCACCATAATAAAAGTTGGTGCTGTTGCCGTTAAAAGTCAGGGTAAGCGTTGAGCGCTGCCGTGACTCTCAATCGTCAAACCGGTGGGTGGCGTCGCCGCCAAGGCGCAGCGCGAGCTGTTCGATGTCGGCAATACCGAACTTGTGCATTGCGCCCAATACCCCATCATGCGCCGCGAGACTCGGGTAAAGCGGAGAGGCGCTCTTTCATCCAGCTGATCAACCCCCCGCGAAGCAAGAACAGCACTTGTCGCGGCGACATGTAGTGACGCATCTGAAATTTGTACTGGCGCGTGACGTTTTCGACCACCAGTTCGCCCCCCTCTGTCAGCACACGCCGCAGATCGGTCAGGCGCAGCACGTCGCCGGCCTGGATGCCGTCGTAGTCCGCAGGATCGACGAAGGTCAGCGGCAGCACGCCGAAGTTGATCAGGTTTTGCGAGTGGATCCGCGCAAAACCCTTGGCTAGAACCGCGCGCAGCCCGAGGTACTGTGGGCCTAGTGCAGCGTGCTCGCGGCTCGAGCCTTGTCCGTAATTGCTCCCGCCCACCACAACGTGGCCGGGCACCTGCTTGGCTCGCGCGGCGTAGGTGGGATCGAGCCTGTCGAAGGAGAACTCGGCGATCATGGGAATGTTGCTCCGGAACGGCAGCACGCGCAACCCTGGCGGCATGATCTCATCGGTAGAAACGTCGCTCCCCACCTTGAGTAGAACCGACACTTCGATCTCATCAGGCAGCGGCTCGAAGTTCGGCAGCGAAACGATATTCGGGCCCTTCACGAGGTCCACGTGCAGCGCCTCCTCAAGCGGCAACGGCGGCATGAACATCGCGCGGTTGATAATCGGGTGGTCCGGGTCCGCGATGCGTGGATAGGGGATGCCAAGTGTACGCGGGTCGGTGATCACGCCGGTGAGCGCTGACGCCGTGGCGGTCTCCGGACTGACCAGACACACCTTGTCCTCGCGGGTGCCGGAACGGCCGGGGAAGTTGCGCGGCACCGTGCGCAGAGAGAGTTCATTTGTGGCCGGCGCCTGGCCCATGCCGATGCAGCCGTTGCAGCCAGCTTGGTGCAGCCGCGCGCCGGCGTGCAGCAGGTGGGCTACGTGCCCGTCACGCACCAAGGTTTCGAGCTGCGCTCGGGACGTGGGGTTAACATCGAACGAAACGCGGTCATTCACTTGCCGACCCTGCACCATCATGGCGGAAACGGCGAAGTCGCGGTAGCCGGGATTGGCCGACGAGCCGATGTACGTCTGGTAGATCCGCTCGCCCGCGACTTCGCTGACCGGGCGCACGTTCCCCGGGCTGGACGGCATGGCGATCAGCGGCACGAGGCTCGCCAGATCGATCTCATCGTGCACGTCGTAGGTCGCGCCCGTATCTGCAACCAGCTCGCCCCAATCCTCTTCTCGCTGCCAGGCGCGCAGGAAACGGCGCACCTCCTGATCGGAAGGGAAAACAGTGGTGGTCGCGCCAAGCTCGGCGCCCATGTTGGCGATCACGTGCCGATCCATCGCGCTCAACGTGGCTAGCCCCGGTCCGTAGAACTCGACGATCCGGCCAAATCCGCCATCCACGCCGTGGCGGCGCAACATCTCCAGGATCACGTCCTTGGCGCTCACCCAGTCCGGCAGGCTGCCAGTGAGCTTCACGCCCCAGATCAGAGGCATACGCGTAAAGAACGGTTCGCCCGCCATTGCCAGCGCCACTTCCAGCCCGCCAGCGCCGATTGCGAGCATGCCTATCGCACCGCCCGCCGGCGTGTGGCTGTCAGAGCCAAGCAGCGTCTTGCCCGGCTTGCCGAAATTTTCCTGGTGGCACGGATGACTCACCCCGTTTCCAGGCCGCGAGTACCACACGCCGAATCGCTGGCAGGCGCTACGCAGGAAAAGGTGGTCGTCGGGGTTCTTGTAGTCCTCCTGGATGATGTTGTGGTCAACGTACTGGACGCTCACCTCAGTCTTCACCCAGTCCAGGCCCATCGCCTCCAGCTCCAGCATCACCAGCGTGCCGGTGGCGTCTTGGGTGAGCGTCTGGTCAATGCGGATCCCAATCTCCTCGCCGGGCTTCATGTCACCGTGCATCAGATGCGACTTGATCAGTTTCTGCGTGACGTTCATGCTCATGATCATTCTCCCAAGTTCGATAAGATTACGGAATCACACAAAGTTAATATCGTTGTATTCACCGGGATTTCCCATTTGGGTTGAAGTGAGTTGAGCCTGAAACCGTCCCAGGCCTAAATTGCTCCTCATTTTAATATCGCGCTCCCCCCCGTGTCTAGCGCGCGGTTATTTTTCTCCATAGCCTACCCTTGTTATCGATTTAGCTCACGCTTCGTGCCGTGTGACCAGCGGCGGTGGATCGCCAGCCGTGCAATGCGATCAAGGATCGTGGCGAATAAGTTCCGCGTTACCGCCACTTCGGCCAGTTGACTATGACGTATTTCGCGTGCCGC
>Ga0222671_1000239_pt1 | contig 20712 bp, 25 predicted proteins | sample AntAcemetagen797_FD_179849 | JGI IMG/M metagenome (GOLD analysis project Ga0222671, IMG submission 179849) | Saline water microbial communities from Ace Lake, Antarctica - #797 | ecosystem: Environmental > Aquatic > Non-marine Saline and Alkaline > Saline | place: Antarctica: Ace Lake... | reverse complement strand
AAATCAAGGACACAATCACTAAATCACAACTTTAAATATCACCTCTTGTTCATGCGCTTTTGATGCTGATTTAGTGTTGTACGTTTCTAGCTGCTTAGTAATCGCATAGCCATCATAACTATCTGCCTCTTGTTAAATTCAAACAATGGTGTTAGTAAAGCATCCATAGCTTCACGCGCTGCCCAAATATCTTTTTGGTAACTTCTGCCCTCGAAAGATTTTAAACCGCGATCATAAGAACTTAAACTTTCCATATCAGCAAAATCACCAATACAAACTACTACATCAGGCTTTTTTGCTACCATGTAATTACCGATAGCTTTTAGATAAGTAAAATCAACATCAGGCTTAGCCTGTATGTCAGGTATAAACATATGAGTTGTCAAAGCAAGCCCTTTATTTTTCAGCACACCCAAAAGTATTGCAAACATTGTCAACCCATGCTGAGCAAGTGTTGAAATCGCTAGTCGTTACTGCTGTTGCTCGTTCAATAGTTCGTATGTAAGAATCGGTTGTGTCACGCTCTGTCCCGCTTTCGGTATATTCGGGCGTGTTGGTAATGTCGGACATTCCACCGCTACTAGCTTTGGTGCTGTCGCGCAACTTGTTAGCAGTAGCAACCCGCATATCGTTAAGTTTTTTAGCATAAGATTTTTCCAGTTGAGATTTAAGATTGTCACGGTCTGATTGTGATTTGATGTTGAGTTTAGCTAATTCGGCTTTGTGCTTTTCACTTTCAATATCAGCATCAACCTGTGCTTTTTGCTCTAACCCACGATTATTTTCATTTAATATGCTTGCGTAGTCTTGATATGCCTTAATTTCAATAGCCAATTGTGCGTTAGATGCGCTTAGGCTTGCGTTATCAATGCGTAGCGCACGAACGTATAGCAAGCCTATAACTACTATTGCCACTGGTAAAATAACGCGCCAATGCGTCACAATAAAGCTGAATATTTTAGGGATAATTGATATGAAAGAAGTAAGCCAACTTTTAAGCAGTAATCCGATAATTGTGAACATTATGCTGACCTCGTTGGCTGATAAAATGCGTAGGTTACTTTGCGCCCACTAAAGTTTGCTATCATTGTTTGCCTACGCATTTTAGGATGAACAGAAAGATGCACCCATGAACCTTCTTCGATTAACTGATCGTAATCAATATCACTTGCTTCAATCACTTTGATAATATCTAGCGGTGTACCGTATCGTCAACAAATTGCCTGCTTATGCCAAGTTTAAAACTTGCTTGGTTATTACTGCCTGCTTCAATAACAGCTTGTATAATTTCAGTTTGCCGCTCAGTTTCGCAGTATTGCAGAAACTCTTGCATTAGCTATCCTTTATAATTAGTAACGCCTATGCATTGTTTGTATTCTTTTTCGCGCCTTATTGTTAGTCCGCGCAATGGCTTACCTTTAAAATTATCCCACTTTAAAATTTGCCTACAAGCATCATCATAGTTTGTTTTGTTTAATAATCTAACTAGCGTACTACGACAAAATGCACCTGATCCAATATTATACGCTAAGCTAGTATAAGCATCATATTCGTATTGATGCAAGGGTACGGTAACGCAGGATTTAATTGCGCCCTCAAACTTCTGTACATCAACTACAGCGCGATTTAATGCTTCAGCTACTGTTACCTTATCGCCTATCTTAACATTTTGTGTCGTTCCAAAGCCAATTGTAGGCACATCGCCAGCAATTGGGATATAAGCATTGTCACGATAACCTTCAGCAACAAGCAATCCGATTAACGCAATACCGCTAATGCCTAAGCTGATGATAGGTGCTCGATTCATTTTTTCTCTATTTCATCGTGGTGACGTTTGATTTCCAAGTAACCTAACACCTTAAAAACAATCTGCACAATCAAGCCAATTAATGCCAATATTAAACCACCAATCGCTGCCAATTCATTAGCCGTCAGCCCAAAAAATACAGCTCCACTTGCGCCACCATAAGTGACTTTTGTCGCTGCCGCTGCAATAGATTCTTTGTCCATCTTGTTCCCTTTAATTCATATATTTTACTTATTGACGTTTTTGGAAAGATTCAGCACCTAATCTGCCACCAAGCCCTCTAAATCTAGAAGGTGTTGCTGGTATTTTCGTATTATCAAGCAAACTTCTAGGCACGTTAAGCGAATTTCTTACTGCCGCATCAGTTGTTATTCCAGTTAATGGATCAGCAAGCATTGGTTTGCCAAAAGGGATGGCATTAACGACTTTAGATGATCCTATTCTTTCCAATGCAGAATACACAGATGATGCAGTGTTTGAATTATTCACAGCACTTCCAACTGGTTGCGTTGTTTCGTATTTTATAACGTTTTTAATTGCGTTTAATTTAGCAATTTCATCTTTATTAAATAACAACTCTAGTTTCTTATTAGTAATCAAACCGTTTTTACCAAAGACTTTATCCATAGCAGAAGAACTAATTTTTGCTGTGGTGTTATCTAAATTGCCTGCTGTTGATTTAAATTTAATGTAAGACAACATATCATTTTTTAACTGTTGTTTTGCTGTTTCGTCTAAAACATCTATTGTGTTTTTAAATTCATCTAAATTTGACCTGATTATATATTTCTCAAATATTTTATCTGGTTCAACACCATCATCAATAGCTTTTAATATAGGCGCGTTTTCTTGTAACTTTTTAAGGTTAAACGCTTCTTTTCTTGCAGCATTAAAAGCCCCTAAAACATCATTGCCAACATCGCCAACTAGAGGAGTTTCCTCAATAGCATCTCTGACTATTTTTAGAGCAGATACTGCATTGCCATTACCAGATTGTTTTGCCGCTCTACTTGCGCTAGATAATATTGTTTTTAGCTGTTCTGCTACTTGTATGTTTAAAGGGATTTTACCTTCAGCAATATCATTTACAATAGTTTTAATTTCACCGGGCAAAAAAGCATTTTTTAATTGAGCATCTAAATTTTTGCCAACTTGATTAGTAAAAGCTAAATTATCATACATGACATCTCGCCCACCCAATCCTTTAGCTACGTCATATAAATTAGTAACAGCTTCTTTTCTACCTTGCAAAAAGTTTGATGCAGAATCTAAAACATTACTTCCAGAAGTAAACAACTCACCAGATGATTGTGCAGCACCTAAATCATCTAAATTTTTAAGTAAAACAGAATTGTTTTCGTTAGCTACATTTTTTAAGTTTCCTGCGCTATTAACAGCTAGTTTTTCTACATTAGTTTGGCGTGTAATATCTGAAGGGTCTAAAGTTAACTGTGCTTTTCTAGGAGTTGCGCCTGTGTTTCTGTAATCAAGCAATCTGTTTAATGCGTCTTTTGACAATTTTGGGTTTATTTTTAACGCATCTTGTGTGTCTTTAACAATAGAGTTTCGTACGCTTTCTGATAAGTCAGCTAAATTAATGCCTGACGTTTGCAATACAGCTTGAGCTTTTTTTTGTGCTAATGGAACTTGTCCTTTTTGACTTACATTTTTTAATCTTTCAGCTATTGTTTTAGCTCCTGTATATCCTTTTGATATTCCAGCACCAATTACATCGCCTATCCCTTTACCTACTGCTCCACCTGCTCCACCTAAAATGGTATTTGCAACTATTGAATCATCTTCTGTTGTTGGTTGTAAAGCACCCAGCACACCACCAACTAAAGTTGATCCTGCATAACCTTGTGAGCCAGGAATAAACGCAGTTGGAATTGCTGGTAAAATAGAACCTGCAATATTTCCTGCTTGCGCTGCTGTACTTTTCATTAATGGCTTGTCTAATTCTCTTGCTTTGGCAATATCACTTTCTGAAACTATACCTAATCTTTGACCTATTCCACGACCTGTATCTACTAATCCCTTGCCAACACCAAGCGCAAATTTATTAAAAGTACCGCCATAAGGATCAAACTCTGAAACATTGCCATAACCGCTTTGTTTTAATGATTGTGCCATTGTTGGTTGTTGCATTGATTGAACGTCAGCTGCCTGATTCCTTAAAATAGCAAAATCTATCTCTTGGTCTGACATTGAATCTGGGAACTCAACCTCTCCTACATTTTCTATTGTTCTGATTTTAGGCATTATTTATATGCTCCAGTTCTCATGTTGTATTGCAAACGTGGTTTTGGTTGTACTCGTGGTGCAATTACAGAATCATTTGATAAATAAAGTTCAGGAATGACATTTTGAACATTTTGCTCAATAGCACCACCAGCATTTCTTTTCATTGCATTTTGAGTAACTTCTCTAGCTTGTTTTTTCTGTTCAATTACTGATTGCGAATCGCCAAGTTGTGGGAAATACGTTGCTATTTCATCTTCCATTTCTTGTTCGCCAATAACAGCTCCAGATTCTTTTCTTAAATTTGCTCTTACCCAGTTAGCTTGTGCTTGTCTATATTGTTGTCTTTGAGGCGTTTGTGCAAAACTTCTAGATGCAACATCACCAACAAAAGGTATTGCTCCTAGCCCTTCTTCAAATGCTGTTGGCTGACCTGCTGAAGCACTCAATTCATCTATTGTGGCTGTTGCTGATTTCATTCTATCGTAAAATCCAGCAGCTAAATTTTGAGCGTCAGTAGTTTTAGGTTGAGTTGATTTTGGTGTATAAGTTGTTGGCTGACCTGCTGTATTTAAAATTTGCATACCTGGAGTATTTGGAATATAAACTAAATTACCGCTTGCATCCGTTTCAGTTTTGTAAGTTGTAGCAGATGGTGTTTTTGGGGCATCCATTTGTCCAGTAGCTATTCTGCCGCCCCTAGTTCCATCTGGATTTATTTGATAAGTAATTTTATTTCTACCTTCTTGCACTTCAATTGTTTCAAATTTTCGTGGAGCTGAAACATTTTCTTTTCTAGCTATTTCTCCAGTATCATTAAATCTGATAGAACCATCAGGAGCAACAAACGTGGTTCTTTTAGTTGGAACAAGGTTTGATTCAGCAAATTTAGCTGCGGATTCAGGGTATGCCAATGCCACCCTTTGTTGGTCTGGAGTTAATGTGTTTATATATTGCTGTTGAGCTGCACGTTGGTCTTGTTGACGTTTCATATCAGCAATTTTTTGGGTTCGTTCAAAGTCACCAAAGCCACTTTCAATGACATTCTGACCAGCTTGTTGTCCAGCCATCAAAGCCTTGCCGATATAAGGCAAAGCAGAGCCGTAACCTTGGTTGCGCGGCTGAGCAACAAGAGCAAGCAAAGCATTAGCGATGCCTGTACCTGTAGCGCGTTTTTGTAGCTTATCAGTAGCTTCTTGTCCTAACAGTCCTGAATAATACTCAGGGGCTGATCCGAATATATTAAAATTCATTATAGTATTCCTCTGCGTTTGATAGGTTGAGCCATTCCATAATCAATATTCCCTTGTCTTTGGCTTCCGCGTGACACGCTTGCGCTACTTGAAGGCATAGGCATTTGCTGTGGTTGTGATTGCGATAAAATGTTTGCAGCACCAACAACATTGTCAGGCGTTACATAGTCAGGTAAGTTTGATGAAAAGTTTTGAAAAGCGTTTGACAATACACCTTCACCACCTGTAAATGTTTGAAATGGTGTTCCTGCGCCTACAAAGTATTCAGGATTAACTAAATTACCAGATGCGCCTGCAACCATTCCAGATGATTCAATACTGCCAGGAATTATTGCGGATGTAGGAATTGCGCTTGAACCTACTTGACTTGCCCCCTCAATTGCCTTTGCTCCTTCAATAGCGGCTTCACTTCCTTGTAATGCGTTGCCAATTAAACCGCCAGCCCCACCTAAAGCCGCTCCTTTTAACGCCCCACCAATACCGCCCCCACGAAGCAATCCAAGACCAGCTCCTATACCCATTAATGGCACTATTCCTAATCCCATATTAAGCCCCTTTCAATCTGCCAACTACGTAGCAGATAGGTTCAATTATCGCACGATATATATGACCTAATGTATCACGCTTGCCTTTTCTCTGTTTCCAGATATCAGCCGTACGATGTCTAGCAACGTGTTCTAATACTGACCTCACCATACGTCTAATAGGATTGGTTTCGTTTAAATAGCCAAACATTAAAATAGGCATGAATAAAGTATGATAGCCAACTTGATAAGCTGGATGTAAGTCTTTAGATTGTGCAAGCCATATCTTATTACGGAAACTACCAAAGCCGTACACATGGTTCATAGCTGTACAAACAATCTTGCCACCACCGCTAGATGATTGTGTTGTTGTAGATGATGACCCTTGCGGCACGCCTGATATTTGAGTTAAGAATTGGTTAAGTTTATTTTGTGGTAAGTTTTGCTCAAAGTTAAAACGGTTAATATTATCTTCTAGTGCTGATTGTTGATAATTTTCTTGAGCTTGTCCAACATTAGCCAATTGATTAATGTCAGTATAATCAGCTTGTGCTAATTGCGGTGCGGTGCCAGCGGCAGCATCTTGTCTTGCTCTTTCGTTAGCAAAGTTTGTATAAGACATCTCACCAGCTTTATTTGTCAAAGTGTTAGCTAGAGTTGTACCTGCACGATTAAACAAGTTCTCTTGTGCGCCTGATCCATAACGACCAGCTTGAGATGCCCCTGATTGAGCTTGGTTGATAGCATCAAAATAGTTTTGTGATGCCGCACCTGCTGCGCCAGCCATAGCTTGATTAAAGAATGGATTGTTTTGTAGATACTGTCCGCCAATAACGTCTTGCTGTTGTTGTTGTGCAGCTGGTAATAAAGGGTTACCACCTAAAGCTCTGTTTTGTTGAGCTTGTAGTGCCGCCTGCGTTGTATCAGACGGACTAACATAAGTTTGACCAGGATAATAATCAGGATTATTCGATTGATACAATCCTTGCGCTTCATTTAAACCATAAGTTACATAAGGTCTAAGCATAGGATCAATCGTTGCAGTTGATTTGCTTTCACCACCACCACCGCTACCTTTGCCGCCACCATAAAACATAAAGCTATCAACTAAGTCACTAACCCAATTTAATTTAATCATTTTTCATTTCCCTCTATCGGTAATTCATAAAACATAAATTTTGATTTGAAGCCATCTTTTTCAAATACTTTCTTCCAGCCTGTCCTACCGTACGATTCTATCGTTTTACATCCGTTATCGCTTGCGAACCTTCTTAGCAAGGATAACATATCATCTTTCCATAGTTTAAGCTGTGTACCACCCGTAAAATGCAAAATCAGGGCATTTAAACGTGGATATTGTATGACTTCTGTTATTACAGCACCGTAAATCTTATTCTCATCAAATGCGATCCATAACTGCCATTTGTTTTTATATAGCCCGTCTTTGATGTCTTGTAAATTAAATCGCCCGTGTGTGTATTTTGCTGCGCCTTCCATGTAGTCTGATATTTGATTCCAAACTAAATCATAATCTTTTGGGATGACGGCAGATACAAACATTAGCCAACCACGATATACATGTAATTACAAACATAAGCATTGGAGTCGTAATTAATAACTGCTTGCCCTTTAGAACGTGTGCCAACGTATAGTTTTACCATTTCACCAGCCGCGTTATCATCTAACGGAGTAAATATAATGGCTGTATCAGCACCAATGCGCTCATTATATAAAATACTGCTTGTGGTTGATGCTGTAGTAACAAAGTAGCCGGTGTTGTTAGTCTTGCCGTCTACAATGTTATTGACCACTTCACTAATCTCGCGTGGCTGTGCGCCTGCTGGATTTAATTTTCGGTATCGCTGATTAACTGACATTATCTAACGCCCTGTTCAGCTAAGTCTACCTCAATCGCTAGAATGTTAGACCAACGATCACCTGTTGGAATAACTGATAGTTGATGATATTTACCCCCGCTTCTTAATGAAACTCTATTTTCTAAATCAGCAGGAATGTAAGCACCAAAGTCAACTACTTGGTTTAATAAATTGCGACTTGATACAGCAACATCCGCTGATCCGTCATCAATGATTGGTCTAGCTAATTTAATCACCGTTGTAAATTGGCTGCCAAAAGAGCCTGTGTCAATCCTAGCTGGAGCGTTGTCGCCTGTGAAGGTTACGATTGTGTCATCAATTGCACCTGACAATACAGTCTTACCGCCTGTATACAATGGTGAATCTAATGACGTTGTTAACGTGTCTAAAGTAAACCCAGCCGCAGATGCAGCCGCTAAATCTACAGCATTACCTGTACCAGTTCCAGCTCCTGTAGCCGTAAATCTAGCGCCTACCAAGTTTAAAGCCGAACCGATTAGTGTAAAATCTGTGTCGCCTATTTCAGTAATGGTATATTCTTGAGCTATTACAAAAGAGCCTGCGTTTACGACATAGTTAATTGCTAAGCCTTCTAAAGTGCTACCTGCCGAAGCTGATTGAGCCACAACCGTTGCATCTGATTCGCCATAAGACCATTTTTGCACTTGCCAGTTGTATATCATAAGCCCACGTTTAGCAAAAGTAGTTTCAAAGTTCCATATCACTATTTTCTTAAACGGATCAACCGTTGCTGACATATTAGAAAATTTAGCAGGGTTAGCGTTTTCATAAAACCATCTATCTACCTTTTCGTTACCAATAGGCGTTACGGTTGAACCATCGCACGAATAAAAACCTTCTTCGCCTAAGAAAAAAGTAGTGTTTCCATACTTGGTAACAGAATTACCTTCTACGCAACCTAAGCCTTTAGCAATAGTATCGAATTGAAAGAAAAAAGGCGATCCAATGTAAGACATTCTAACTACTGCGCTATCTAATAACACTAAGCCAAACTCACCGCCTGTGATACCGCGAATGTTGCCACCGTCTGCAATAATTTGAAAGTCTGACTGCGATGTTGCGCCACTTGTCCAATCGCTTTCATCATTTATGTCTGACCATTGAACCTTATTTGCGTTAGTGCCTGAATCTAAGTTGGCAGCTACAACAAAATCTCTCACTACCGTTACATATTCAGCAATTGGTGCATTAGCTGCCGCATCTAAAAATGTTGTGCTAGAGCCTAGTGTGTAAACTTGTAATTTATTAACATTGTTAGCAGCAATGACGCTACTGCCAAACTGTGTGAAGTTCCATTTCACGATGCTTGAATAACCACCTGATTTTGATACATCATCTAAATCTAGCGTAGCAGAATCAAACTTAAATAATTTAGTTGTGCCGCCTGCAAATACGTTAGTTGTTGATGCAAACCTTCCAGCAAATACATTGCTTAAACTTTCACTTGCCGCGTTTGAATAATTTACAGGAGATGGGAAAGGATTATAACCAACCCCTGCTGGTATAACATTAAAAGCATAAGAAATGTTCTCTACAATAGAAGGTTGATCTGGTGTCCACTCTGTAAATGTAATGTTTTGTATCGGCATCATTAGCTTTTCATAATATATGCTAAAGCATAGTATGGTGGTAAGTTAGCGTTAGTGCCACTTGAACCAGTTGTGCTGTTAGCTATCGTTATACCTGTAACCGATGACTGTGTGTTTACTGAAGTTCCTACAAGCCCGCCTCCTGAGTCAAAAGCATTACCTCCCGACTCAATAAAGATTCTAGAAATTACATGAGTATGTCCAGGGTCTGTGACTGTAGCTGTATGGGTATGACTTACAACAATAGCATCAGCACTCCCCCCAGTAGCATCTACAGCATAAGTAGAGCCTGCGCCTACAACAAACCGATTGCGTAAATCAGGCGTTCCACTAGAGCCGTTACATAATAACCATCCACTAGGAATAGAGCCTGTTGAACCTGACCATAACATAATCATGCCAGATACAAAAGCTGCCCCCCATTGTGGAGATAATCCAGTGCCACGAGATAACAATGCTTGACCAGCAGTTCCTGATCCCCCATTAACAATTAAATCAGTTCCTAAAGTTGATGTGCCAGTAACAGTTAAATTACCGCCTACCGTTAGATTATCAGCATCTGCCCCTGTTACTAAATCTTTAACCTGTGCCATAATTTCACGGATTGCGTTGTTAATACCGCTAGGCGCACATCCTTCTGCAATATCTACTCCCCCAACATCTGTATTGTTTGCTGGTGTTGCTGACCATTCGCTAATTTTGTTTTTTGCCATTATCTATCCTTTTCGATTCCAAATGTTTGTGTCCGATGAAACGTCTGTCCAATTATTGTCGCCAATAACTATATCATTCCATGTATTGTTTTCTACTGGTATAGGTGTCCAGTTTTTGCCGATTGGCGCACCGTTAGCATTAAATACCGCGAAGCCTGTGACTGCTCCTGAAGTTGTACGAACACGCGTAGAATTTGCTATAACGATCGCCAAGCCATTTATTTGACCTGAGCTTAACTTTTCCCTTACTGCGCTAGCAACAACGCTTCCTACGCCACTTATAGACGCTGAATCAGTAAAGATAGCAAAGGCATTAGCCTCAACTTGAGCGTTACCTGTAATCTGTGCTGAATCTGTGCGAATTGCAAACGCTAAAGCTGTTACATCTGAGCTTCCTACAATAGCCGCAGATCCTAATACAATAGTTTGCGCTAAAGAGCTAAACGGTATCTGTGAGAATGCGGATATACCGAACATCAGTTAGCTTTTGGATATTTAGTCTTAACACACATCGCTAGAATAGGTGATATCAACATCGCAAAGATGGTAACAACCAGATTGATTGGGAAGTAGCATAACCATATAAGTTTAAGTTTCATTTATTTTTCCTTTAGCTGCTCAAAAAACCATATTTTCAGGGTGAGGCCGATCGTCATGCGTAATTACCCCTGCAAGCACAGGAAGATCTCGCTTACAGCATGGGCAGTAGTATTTAGACAACCCCATGTTATTAGCATCGAGTGTGTCGCTCAAGTATTTTTCTAATCCGTTGCTCATTTTATCTCCTCCGTAATCATGTCTTCGGAATCCTTGTTTTGATGCCGTCTTGCCAGTCAATCCAAGTTGTTGTGCCGTTAGTAGCATCGTCATACTGCATACCAAACTGCTCGCCTGTGCTTTTCAGGTTGTACTCAGCGGTGCGGAGTTGTTGGTAGGTGGGTGGAGGTGGTACTGGCCTGAGCGCTTCAGCGTCTGCATCCGTGATGGCAACTGAGCCAGCAGGCAAGACATGCGCGTAGCTGTCGTCGTCAAGAAAATGCAGGGAGTTGTCGGGGGCTTTGTAGTACATGATTTTTCCTTTAGCGAAGTTCGTTTGTAGTTGGCCATAAGCCGTTCGTGTCAGTGATTACGTATCTCGCCCCAATCGGCACAACAAAACCGCCAGCAGATGATTGATTTCCGCTACTAGAATGAGCTTTCGCAAACGTAAAACTTGTGCCGCCGTTTATAACCACCGCACTAGATGTAGTTCCCGCGACGCTACCGGGGGTCAATCTATTCACTGATAGCGGTTTGCCCGTCAGGTTGTAATACGTCACCCCACTGGTGCGCGTAACCACCTGCCACGTCTGCCCATAACCCAAGCTAGACATTGCAGCCAGTGCCTGCCCGCCAATCGGTTGCACTACTGCCAATGAACCCCAACCCACAGAGGTTGTGAACGGCACGTCAATAAAGCCGACTATTCGGTAAGCTACACCAGTACGCACCGCTGCTGCTTTAATTGCAGTTAGTGTCGTGGCCGCTGTAGCCGTAGTAATAACACCTGTCTCATCCAGATTCACGCCACCAGCAAGACTAGAAGCCGCAAGTTCAATCGTGCCTGCGTTGTTGATTGCAAGGATAACAATCCTACGAACGCCGTCAGCGGTAACAGCGCCGAATGAATCGGTAGCTGCAATTACCAAAGATAGCGTAGCAGCGTTCTGCAATACAGCTAGCGCACCACTTGTTAGTGTAGTGCTTCTAAAAGCAACTGTGCTTATACCCAAAGTGACCGTAATAGCGTTAGAGGCTACAGTAGCTCCAATTGGGCGCAGTTCAGTGGCTGCATCTGAGGCGGCAACTGCTGGATAAGTAACAAATACGTTACTATCGCCTGATAGCGTGATTGGTGATGTGTTACCATTTGAGTTAGATAAGATTGTAGTTCTAGCCAAAGTAGTGCCAGAAGACGTATATGTTCCAACACCAACTTCCCATGCGGTACTATTTGTGATTGTATAATAAGTAGTATTTCCATCGCCTATTACAGTAAAATCTTGAAATCCAGTAACAGCAGATCCAAGCGTGAGCGTGCCTGTGCCTGTAGTTGATGTTGTAACCTGTACTCTATCTGCTAATACTAAAGCCATGTTATGCCCTTAACTTAACTGAACCGTTAAATTGCTTGATGCAATCTTAAATATGTCGTTAGTTTCAATTGTTTTAGCAGCATCTAAAGCTGTGTGATATAACAAATTACCGCTTGTAGAAGCGTCTAATATACCAATCCAACCAACAGTTCCCCAGTTAGCAGTAGCTGACGTAAATGTTACGTCAGCATCACTAGCAGATAAGCCGTCAGAGGGTGCGCCAAAAGTTACTGATTGACGTGCATAAGAGCCACCTGATACTTCTGTGCCTGTATTAGCGTCTGTAGGATCAGTTGTATACAAACCAACATAAACTGTCGCCGGGCTTATATAAGTAGTGTTGCGGATTGTTGCGTTGATTAGAGCCTGCTCTAGATAATTACTAATTTCAGCCATGATGTTTCCTCATCTTAAAGTTACGTTTAAAGCAGTATTGGGGAATTTCTTACCAATATCGTTGTTCATAATGTTGGATATAGCGCGTTCGTACATACTTGCCCATACTTGTAATCTAGCATCGTTCATCAAGTATGGTTCTGCTTCAGCTAATGTTGCGTATAAAAGCGCATCAGGATAGTTAGCTAGATATAAGTTACTTGATACACTTGGTGAGATGAATGCTGGCTTGTTGTAATAAAGCATTTGCAATACCTGATTGTTGTCAGGCGTTGGCGCAAATTGCATCTCATAGCCAATAATGGTGAAGTAATAAGGTTGTCCAGATGTCGTTGTTAAATGATTGCGGAAAAACTTATCAGGACTTTGATATTCTAATGTTACTGGAGGGTTACCTTGAAAATGAATCTCGCGCATCTCTAAGAAGTCAATTGGTAATTCTACAGTGCTATCAGTTGCAGTCGTAGTTGATAGTTTAAGCATCTCGCGTGTTCTTAAATCTCTAGTCATACGCTCTTGTGCTAGTTGTACAAAAGTAGGCACGATGCTAGTCAAATCACTACGTGCTAAGTAACTAGCGACTGTATCAACCAATTCATTGTAATTACTAAATGCCATTTTAATCCTTATAATTTTTTAACTAAAACAATAAAGCCATTATCCATCTCTAAATGTTTTACTATCTTAAATCTTTTATTAAATTTATCTTGCCACCAACTCATAGGTTCTTGTATTAAGTGCGCGTTGCGACCATCAGGTAATATCTTTACAGCAGGCTTAGTATGCACGGTAAACAATCCGTACTTTAAAACTAGCCTTTGCAGATCATCCAACACATCAGTTAAACAACCAGGTTCTATATGCTCTAATACGTCAATACAAGCCACCATCTCACATGGTTCAGGCTTCTTATCCCATAAAGGATTACTAGGTTCGTACGGAGTGTATTTAACGTTCTCCGTTAAACTATCTTTTAACCTGCATTTTCCTGCGCCATAATCAAGTAACTCTTTGACGTTGTAGTTTTTAATCACATCATCAACAATAGGTGCAAAGAATTGACTGGCAACCCCGTAACTAGGGTTTTGATGTAACTCCGCTTGCATAACGCGATACTCGTCTGTGATTAACATTGCTTTTCTGCGTGCTTTATAACATCAATCCATTCTTTATTGTCTTTGTAGATCAATTGCATTTTCTGATAGAACGGCATACTTGGTCTTGCATATCGCCATTGATGATGCTTAGGTACTAATGTCAATGTCTTAATCCCTAACGCTGCACTACAATGTAACGCAGTAGTAGGGACTCCAACCACCATGTCTAACTCGGCAATCAATGCGGCAGTATCATCATAATCAGGCGATGTCATTACAGTGTCAAAGTATTTAACGCCATCTATTTTAGATTCAGGTGCGTAATCCAATGATACTAATTGTATGTCTTTACGTTTAAGTAATGGTGCTAAGTCACTAGCTGATAGCTTACGATGTCTGGCGTGTGTTAGCTTTAATCCGCCATGTGTCGTAATGCCAATAACTTTTTTATTCCATGAATCAAACAAGGCACGCCACATTAATCGCTTTTCACTATCAGCAATTAAGAACGGCTTGTTTGGAAACTCTTTAGGATCGTTGCAGAAAAATTCAGGCAATCCACCAATAGGTATCTTTGCATTTATCTCGCTTACATCCCAATCTAGTGTCGGTGAGTGCCGTGTACCGTGTACTTCACAATCAGGGAAGCTACGTTTAAACAAATTCTCTAATCTAGCATCGCAGTCAATATAAACTTTAGCGGATAGCTCTTTAGCTTTGTGTACGCAACTTGCGTAGAATATCTCATCGCCTAAACCTTGTTCACCATAGATAACTAAATTCTTACCAGCCTCACCATTCCATGATGCTTCACCATTATAATCTTGGTCTTTGCGAAACTTAGTGCCGACTGATTTTTTCCACTCTTGCCAGCCCTCTTTATACGCGCCTTTAGCTAGTAGGCAATGTGCTAGGTTCAATTGAGCATTTAAATCGCTTATAGATAGCTCTATTGCAGTCCTAGCGGCTTTCTCTGCCTGTTCCCACTCTGATAGCTGAACTAAAGTAGCTGATAAGTTAGAAAATGCAAGCGTATAGGTCGGATCAAGCTCTGCAGACTTAATAAAGTATTTAATCGCCTCTTCTGGTTTATCCATCTCATGGCAAGCACGACCAAGCGAAGTCCATAATGATTTATTGTTTGGTTGCTCTTGTAACGCACGCCTAAAAATTTGGTAAGCCAGCGATTCTTGTTTAGTTTCCAGCCATATATAACCGAGAAAGTTTAATGTTGCCGCGTCATCAGGATATATATCTAATACCGAATAAATCAAAGGCATTGCGCTGTTGTAATCATTAGCTTCAATAAACTTATGTATTGCAAGCTGACATTCTTTCAATTCGTTTAAATCCATTATTTAATAATCTTAGTTGTTGTTTTTAAATATGGATAATTTTGATTTATTTCTTTTAACAATTCTTTTGTTTGGTTAGGGTTATTAATATCTATCCCCTTTTTCTTTAGCTCTATCTCTACTACCGCAGGTATTGTTGCGTAATGTGCAAACGATTCTTTCACACCTTTAGCCCATGCCTCAGGATTATCACGCTTATCTTTTATCTGTTTAAAAAAGAAATCTAAGTCTTGGTGCGATGTTAAATTTACATTTTCAGTAACTGGATCGTAGTCAAACGTTTGTGTGACACCAGTGTCTGGATTGTAATCAAAAAATACTGACATATATTAACCTTTAAAATGGGGAAGCCGAAACTCCCCCACCGTTTACTAAGCGCCTACACTTGCCACTTTTGAATGTGCATCTGGGTTTTGTACAACAAGAGCAAACTCTGTTGTGATCAAGTATTTGCTTGAGTCACCTGTTTTTGCTAACTCTACTTTTTCCATTGGGCGCAATGAAGCTAAACCAACGTAAGAAGGGTCTAAGCAAAGAACAGCAGTATCACGCATAAAGCGATCAAGTTTAACAGCATGGTTACCGAAATCTGATACGTAAATATCAGCAGCACCTGTGATGATAGCTTGGCTAGTAGTTTTTACTTCATTGTATTTAGTTGCGATACCTGCGAAGCCAGCAAACAATGCTTTGTTTTTAGGTGACATTAATACTAGTGATGTTTCGCCACCGTCAACCCAAGCAAGTTGTAGAGCTGATTTAAAATCTGCCTCAACAAATGTGCCTAGTGTGCCGTCAGTAGGTGCTGCAACAATACCAGCTGCGAAGCCTGGAGTTGTACCAGTAGAATTGCCTGTTGGAACTACAGAATTTGTAATCCATGATTCTACGCCTGCAGTAGTACGAGCTGTACCTGCACCGCCTGCGCTAGATGCTTGGTTACGCACAATAGCAAACTCCATGTCGCGTTTTAGTTCTTTACCAGCCTTCATTAGTTGATAAGCAACTTCTGATTTGCGACCGTATTTTTTAACTACATCGTATGTACCAGAGATTTGTACTGTTTTACGTGCGATCTGTGTGTAGTTACCTAATACAGTTGTTGCTGCTAATGTACCGAATGAACCGTCATCGCCCTCAACTTGTGCATTAGATCCTGCCGCTGTTAAAGCATCTGTTTGCCATTGGTGAAAAGTTTGTCCAGCAGTCATGCGTTTAGCTGCTGATAATAGTGGTGTATCTTCTGGCGAGATATCAAAGATTACGTCCTCAAAGGACTCTTGAATACCCTTACCAGTGTAGGTGTTGGTGGATGAAACTGCCATGTTAATTCTCCTAAATCATATTTTCAATAAGTTTTTGTGCATAATCCGACTTACCTGTTTTCCGCAATTGCTCGCGTACTTGGCGTGTAGCCAAACTTGCTTCCTGTTTAGTATCCTTAGAACCAGCTTTAACGACTGGCTTAGCTTGTGATACTTTATTCTTTACAACCGAATTCCCTTTTAACTTGCGCCATTGCATCGCGTCATGTAGAACCTTTACGTGTCGTGGATCTACAATTGTTCCGAGTTCATCGTCGTTAAATCCATAATCTTTGCCTGCTAAAATAATCTCTTGGCTGGTCTTTTGACTCCAATTAGGTATCTCTTTGGCTAGTATGGCTTTACCTTGTTCGACTCGTTGCTGCAACTGTGCATCTTTTTGCTGCTGCATTTGGTTAGCTTTAGTTGTTAAGTTTGCAGTCACTTGTCTGCGTTGTTCTTGCAGTTGGTTATGCGTAAAGAATAGCTTTTGTGCTTCTACAAAGTCATTGTCTGATAATGCTTGCCAATCTACATTTGCAAATTGTGCTAACTGGTTATCAATGGCTTTAATATCAGCGACTTCACTTAAAAAAGACTGTTGTGCTTCAAACTGACTCTGTAGGCTTTGCTCTTGGACTTTTATAGTCTGAGCGTAATCCTCTAGCTGTCTACGTTGTTCTGCGACCTCTTGTGTTTTCTGTGTGTAGTCTGCGCCCATTTGGGCTAAGCTGATGACTTCTTCTAGTGGTTTCTCAATTTCCTCACCTTTAATCTTTAGCTTAAATGTTTGTGGCTGCTCTTTCGAGTCCTCATCATCTTCAGCATCGGTTTCAGGTTCATCATCTTGCTCTGAATCTTCGTCTAGTTGCTCGTCATCTTCACTAGCATCTAGTTCAAGTTCAGGTTCATCCACTTCCTCTTGCTCAATTACTTCATCGGATAAAATTTCATCGTCAGCTACATCGAGCATTGCCATCAATCTGTCTTGTGCTGATGACTGCTCCATTGGGGCTTGGTCACTCATTGTATTACTCCTGTTGTGTTATCTAAATAACTTCCGTTTGTCGTTCACTTGCAGTGTTGCCATCTTACCTGTTGCTACTACGTCTTTAAGCTGTTTTTCTATCTGCGATAATAGTTGTAGACCAATAACTAAACGATTGTGCGTCTCAGCGTCACCAAGTGGGCTTGCCGTCATACTAGCAACGATACCATCACGTACTCTGCCGACGGCTGCTACAAACTCTGGGTTACTAAGCACATTATTTGCTTGCTCACCACGTTTAATCTCATTGATCTCTTTATCCATAGATACTTGTTTGTGCCTTAATGTTTGCGATAGCTAAATCTGTTTCCGCTTTAAGCTGAGCCTTGAATCTTTCAAGTTCTGCCTGCGATGCTATTTTTTCTCGCTCAATAATAATGTCGTTACGTGAACGCTCTTGCTCTTGTGCCATGTTAGCTTGAGCTTTTTGCTGTTCAATTTGCAACTGTCCTTGAATCATAATCTCAGCTTCACTTGGTTTCTGTTCACCTTGTGGTTGTGGATTATCAGCAGGATCAGTCCAGAACTCGTCAGGGTCTTTAAAGCCTGCGTTCTGTGTAAGTTTAGCTAATGCGTTGTAAATCTTATCAGGACTAGTAATTCCAACCGCTAACGCTTCTCTTTGTAATTGTAAAATAGATGTTAAGTGTGCTAATTGTTGATCACGATTGCCAGCACCTAAGCCTACTGAGATGGTTAAGTCTTTACGGTTAGCCCATGCGCGTGGATCAATATTAACCCATGTGTTACGCAATCTAACAATGTCAGGCTTAGTGTAAGAAGTTCTGACTAAGCGATGTACTAACTTAAACAAATCCTTAACGCCTGTTTCAGCAAATGTTCTAGCAACTAACTCTAGTCGTTGTTGCGATGCTGTCATAATCTGATTGATACCAGATGCAGTTTTATTCAGTGCGTTACCATCTAAGCCTTGATTGTAAGCAGTTACGCCTGTGCGTGATTCTTTCATCTTGTCCATATACTCAACCATGCCAAATGCAGAAGCTGGTAATGGTGGATGACTTAACGGCATAATAGCTGAGCCGGGTTCACCTTCAACACGAACAATACCGCCGGGTCGTGATGTAAGCATATCGTCTAGATTAACTCTTGAGCTGATAGCATAGCGACCATTGTTAGCCAAGTACATATTATCAAGCTGTCCACGTAACAATGTAGACTTGGTTAACTGGATGTCCATAGTCAGATCAGCGTATGAACGACCGATGTGTCTATGGGGCATTAACATAGGTGTGATGCAAGCAAATGGTACAACGCCTGCCTTCTCTTTGAAGACAATAGAGTTGCCAATAACAACATACCGCATTAGTTGGCTGTCAACTCGCATATAAGTATCACGCACTAATACATCATTACCGACTGTTGTTCTATCGTACTCTTCATCATAAATATCACGGGCAATAGATTCTAGTTCGTAGTTATCATTAGTCTCAGCAAATATAACATCCATCTTAGCCTTGCTTACACCAAACTCTTTACTTGCGTCATCTCGTGACATAATCTCACGGTGCTGTACAAAGCGTGAATCTTTTAATGATGGGCTAGTAGTATCAATAGACACCATAATGTTTTCAGGTGCTACGTTTTCAACTCTGATACCGTCTTTAGTTTCCGTTACTTTAATCTTTACATCATGCAATTGTGGGGCTGGTGGCAAGGGTTCGCCAGTCATCATAGACCGTGCGATAGCCTCTTGTGCGTTGAATGTAGGATCGTCATACGCTGTGTGATTAAGTAGCTCAACGTTGTCTTTCTCAATCAGCATACCTAACTGTCCGTCTGTGATACCTTCGTAATCTTCTTCGGTAATATCTACTTCAGGATTGTAATACGCCTTAACGTAACCGTTCTTACTTAGCAGCGCATCCTTGAACCAAACATAGAATACCTTGTAGCCCTCGTTTTTTTCCATCACTACGTGGTTAATATAATCAGTTTCCTGTTCAGCACCAGCAACATCCTCTTTGCTCTTAGGATTAAAACTAACAACTTCATCGCCACTAACAAACACTTTCAGTAATTGGGGTAACGCAGCTTCAATAACTTCTTGTGTGTCGGTACTGATAACTTGTGATCGACCTTCTACCTCGTTGCCGAATAGTTCGCCAAGATAATAATCAATAGCCTGTGCGCGGTCGTCAGATAAGGCAGAGTCATTAATACCGTAAGATATTTGTTCCTCTTGCTCGATCCTAGCCAACACTTCGCTGTCGTTAAGTTTCATTAAACAATACCTTTTGTTGTGTATTTAATTGCATCACCGCCCCAAGACTCGTTTTTCATCTGCTCTAAACTTGATGCCATGTAGCGGAATACGTCAGCACCATGAGAATACTCATCATGTAACGGTGCGCCTGCTTCCATTGTTCTGTTGTTAATAATCCGTCTGTAGTTTTTCAATGACTCTAATAACCTAATAACACTGTTGTCAAAGTAAACACGATGGAAGTTCATCCGTGCAATTCTTATGCCAGATTCAATATCTGCAATAGGAACTATCCGAACATCCCATCCAGCTTTGCGCATTATGTCTTCAGCACTCAATCCATATTTGAAGTCCTTAGTCCTGCCGTCATGCGGTAAGAACATCTGCCCCCAGTTGTACTTCAAATCTCTAAGCTGTGCGCTATACGAATCAAGAGTCCTATGATCGTCTTCAATATAGTTAATAATACGGATGTCACTAACACCGCGCTGGCATAGAATAATAGACATACTATCGTTCCAGCCCAGGTCAAACACAACATGAACTTTAAGCATAGGATCGTAGGGTACGTTAGTAACTCTGCTATTCTCTTGAGCATCTCTTATCTCGTTACTGTATATCGCGCCATCTACTGCAGCCTTACATTCACCTTCCCATATATTTGCATAGTCAGGATTGTGTTCTTTAGCATAAAGCCGCTCAATGTTTAATACTTTAGGAAAGTATGGATTGTCTTGCCAGTTGATCTTTTTAACTATTGCGTTACTTGCTGTGTTAATAACAAACCGCTGATAAGTATCATCTGTATCAACGTTAGGATTAAAGGTTACCCAGATCTCTGAATCAGGTTTACGTATCGTTGGAGTTAATATATCCCAACTACGCTTACTTACCGTCTGCGCTTCTTCTACCCATACTATATCGACACCTTCAAATGATTTAATACTTTCTACCGTGTTAGTAGCCAATCCTGCAAAGTTTATTTGTGTACCATTTATAGCGCGTATCTCCGACTCTAGCACTATATAAAAAGCACCCAAGCCTAATACTTGTATCTGGTCGCTTAACAGTTGATGTACTGACTGCTTAATAGACTTCTGTATTTCCCTAGCGCATAAGATACGT
>Ga0222671_1000235_pt1 | contig 20973 bp, 32 predicted proteins | sample AntAcemetagen797_FD_179849 | JGI IMG/M metagenome (GOLD analysis project Ga0222671, IMG submission 179849) | Saline water microbial communities from Ace Lake, Antarctica - #797 | ecosystem: Environmental > Aquatic > Non-marine Saline and Alkaline > Saline | place: Antarctica: Ace Lake... | reverse complement strand
AGCTATTCAACAATATTGAAGGTCGCCAAGACGGTAAACAACACGAAGGTATTAGGATTTCCAGACGACCCAAGGGAGAAGAGCTTTGCACCTTACCAAAGGTATCTTGCTCAGTTAGACGACAGGGGGCAAGTAATATTTCAGGGCGTGGCTATTGCGGAAGAGAGCGAGGACTTTTACGGCATTCGATTGTTCAGTGCTATTGTGGATTTCTTCGCGGAGGTGGGGAATAAGACTTTAAACCAACTTGATTTGAGTTCTTTGAACCACGCTTGGACTGCGGCTGAGGTGTTCGCGGGGGCGAATACTACGAGTGATTATTGCTATCCTCCTGTAAATTACGGGCTATGGACTGGCACTAAAGCGGCAAGGGCTCACACGGATTTCTTCCCAGCGGTTTATTTTAAGAAGTTGCTGGAAACGTCGGCTACTGAGCAGGGGTGGACATTGAATAATTATGATAGTGATTACGGTATACCCTTTTCAAAGAAGGACTTTGAGAATACTTTAAGTGCGCGGGCAAAATATGAGTGTTCTGCGGACTTTGACCAGACGCCAGTATTCAATCAATTAGACATATTAGAAAAGAATTTTGACACTGTTACAAGCGATCCGACAGGACATAAATTTGAATATGAAGCGGGGGCGGGTGATTCCTTTGGATATAGAGTAAGAGAGAATGGAGTGTATGATTTTCATGCACACTTAAAGATAAACAACGGAACAACAGCAAACAGAAGTACAGCAATTGATTTATGGTTATTTAGGACGTCTAATAATTCAGGGAATATCATTTTTCAAAGTGGTGTTGTAATTAACGCAACGGATACGGTTAAGGACATTGAAATAGATATTTATGCAAACGGGGTGGAAGGTATTGCAGACCGCTTTATTCAAGTAGGAATGTATGGAACGGTTGATGGCTTAGGAGTCCTAACAATAAAAGCTGGCAGTTACATAGAATGCACCGACGCGAAAGAACCAATCTTAGATGGTGAATTAATAGGCATTGCCGACACGCTCCCAAAGATGAGCATCAAAGACTTATTCTTATTTGAAGCGGCGCGAACGAATTCTATACTATTTGCCGACGGGGTGAACAAGACGCTAGAGTTTATACAGATCGACACCATAAGCGCGAAGAGCCCTATTGCCCTAGACCTTACGAACAAGATCAATCTACTCGTTAAACCTAAGTACACCTACCGACTCACCGAACTAGCCCAGAACAACCTAATGGAATGGTTGGAAGGAACGGACGACGACCCATCATACAAAGCGAATCCAGAACTAGGCAATTCATCTATTGCAATTACAGACGGAGGGCTAGAGCTCACCAAAATATTGTACAAAGCAAAGTTTGCCGCTAGTGCTTTGCGCGCATCCTTTACCGATAACATTCATTTGTTTATCCCTCGCTACATCGCAGGGGCTACTTACGACGACCCGACTATTGACCCAAAAGTGAGAGTGGCGAAGATTGGAAGTACTACGGATTACGTTGTTGATATCACAGGGCAAAGCGCGCTTGCTGAGCAACGGTATCTCACATTTGAATCTTGGGAGACTCTTATCTCCGCGAACTACACAGCCTTTCAATCTATACTTGACCGAATGAAGATTGTAGAGGTGGAGGTACATCTATCCTTTGAGGACATAAACAAAATAGACTTTAAGACACCTGTTTTAATACTTGGGGCTTATTGGCTTATCCAAGAGGTGAAGCAATACAAAGTCAACTCCAACGAATCTACACCTATTAAACTTATCAGAATATGAGCGATACTATATTGATGGACATTGACATTCCAGAGGCGGGCGTCAAGAAGGCTATATCAAATATTTCCCAACTGACAAAGGAAATAGAGGCACTAAAGCTGAAGAATAAAGAGCTAGGCAAAACCGATCCAAAATTCATCAAGAACGCCGCAGACGTCAAAGCACTAACTCAACAGATGAAAGTCAATGAGAGGGTAGTTGTGGCGAACACAAAAGCTCAGATGGCGAATGAGGGAAGCGTTGAACAGTTACGCGCACAGCTCTCAGGGGTGACCGTTGAATGGTCTAAACTCAGCAAGGAAGAAAGGGAAAACACGGATGCGGGAAAGGCTTTAAAGAAGTCAAAGTCTGACTTAACATCGCAACTAAAACAAGTAGAAGAGGCAACGGGCGACAACCGTAGAAGCGTTGGTAACTACTCTCTAGGAATGCGCGATGCTATGGAGACTAGCGGACTTCTCAGCAAGGAGCAGCAAATGCTGGCTAAAGCGCAAAAGGCTTATACGGTAGTGACCAACGGGGCGACGGGCGCCACCAAACTATTCAAGATTGCTTTGATCTCTACGGGTATAGGGGCAATCGTTGTTTTGATCGGTTCCTTAGTGGCGGCCTTCCTTAGCACTCAAGAGGGAATTGACATGGTGAACAAGGTTATTAAACCTTTGCAGTTTGCCTTTCAGCGTATCATTGGAGTCTTCCAAAAGGTCGCAACGGCATTGGCTAGTTTAGATTTCAAGAAGGCATGGAGCGAATTGAAGTTGTTTGGCAGCGAAGTGAAGGCGGGGATTAAAGACGGTCAAGATTTTGCGAACTCTCAGATCGCTTTGAAAGATGCTCAGTTAGCACTAGCAAAAGTACAAGGTGAATTAAACAGGACTTTCTCAGAGCAGAAGGCAATAATCCAAGACGTTACCAAGAGCGAAGAGGAAAGGCTTAAGGCGGGTAACAAAGCATTGGCGGCGCTTCAAAAAAGAACGGACCTCGAAGCAAACATTCTAAAGGAACAGATCAAGCAGGCTGAATTAGACACTCAGCAAAACGATACTAAGTATGAAGCTCAGATTGCTTTAGCAGAATTACAAGGCGAACTAGCACAACTTGAAGCGGATCGTTTAACTAAGTCTTTAGAGATAGGGAACCAGATAAACAGCGTTACCAAACAACAGGCGGCGACACAAAAGGCGGCGAACGAAGCGTATAAGGAATTAGCAGCGGAGCGACTCCAAGCAGACCTCGATGCGGCAACAGAGCGCACCCGAATTGAAAAGGAGGAAGCCGACAAGCGCATAGAGATTGCGAAAGCTGAGATGAAAGCGAAGATGGATGATGCTGTTTTAACTTCGAACGAAGAGCTAAACGCTATCAAGCAATTGTATGTAGACGGTATTTTTAGTAGGCAACAATACGACGCTTACTTACACGAACTACAGTTAAAGGCTTTGGAGACCGAGAAGGTTTTACTCGAAGCAGCCGGACAAGCGACCATCGACATTGATACTAAGATTTTAGACTTCAAGATTGCCAGCATAGGCAAGGAGGTAGAGATTACGTCTTTGGCTGAAACGTCAAAGACTGACTTGGTAGGCAAAGGGGCAGCGGCAGCGGGTGACATTCTGGGTAAACAATCAATTGCGTTTAAAGCTCTATCCTCAGTCGAAGCAGCCATGAACACCTATACAGCGGCAACGGCAGCATTAAAGATACCAGTGTTTGGACAACTTCAAGCCGCCTTGATAACCATACAAGGATTGGCGCAAGTCGCCAAGATAAACGCTACACCGCTGCCTAAGTTTGCAACGGGTATGATTGGAGTAGATGGTCCAGGAACGGGAACGAGCGATAGCATAACGGCTAACATCTCAAAAGGTGAGAGCGTAATGACAGCAAGAGCAACGTCTCAATTTGCGCCACAACTTGCGGCAATGGAAAGCGCGGTGGGTAACAAGCCAAGACTAGGCTATTCAGGTAGAAAGTTTGCACAAGGCGTAATAGGCATGGATAGCAACGCCGCAAGGATTAGCGGCAATGTAGCCATGAGCGAAAACAATTCTTTAATCAGGAACTTGCGTAACGCTAATATAACCGTTAGTGTGGTAGAAATTCAGGACAGGATTAAAGACGTGGACACCGCTAAGAGTTTCGCTCAGGTCGTGGAATAATGATAACGCTCCAAGAAAAATTACATCTATTCAACATATATATAACGGATATATTGTCTTCATATTCATTAAGAACAATTCGAATCATATCATTCCCTTCAACGGAGCTGGTTTTTTCTACTGAGTATACTGCTTTTTGATAATGTAGGCGGGTTATAAATTCGTCAATAGTTTCTTCCTTTGGTTCGGGCGTCTCTAGCTTTTGGTCTTGCGATCCTAGTTCATAGCCTTTCTTTAGTATGAGAGCCCAGAGCAACAAGTCCTCTGTATCCCTTGGGGCTACACCCTCTTTTTCTTTTATCTCATCTAGGATAATTGCTATTTGGTAGGTACTAAGGTTTGTCATCGTTTGTTTTATTATAGTTCTTGATCAAGTCTCTGAGGGCATGCCCCATCGGCACGTCGTTATCATAGCACTTCTTTTGGAATTTAACCTTGTCAACTTCCCTAACATCTACGACAATTCGTGCCATCTTAGCCATGTACAGATACTTTACACCAAAGGTACAAATTAAATAAGGGCTAATTAACGCTCGTAATTTTGTTGTATGAATGTAGCAAAGTTCACGGTAGAAGGTATGATTGGCACGCCAGACCCAGCTCTAAAAAAGCAATTAGAGGGAATGGGCGTATACAATTACACTCAGCCTAGTGACCTAAGATCATTCATAGAAGACAACGCAGATGCGGATGAGTTCGAGGTGACATTCGATAGTGTAGGCGGTGACGTTGTGAAGGGGTTTGAAATCTATGACCTTTTAAAGCAGATCGGAAAAACCAAGCAAGTAACCACAATAGCCAAGAGAGCGGATAGTATTGCTTCGGTAGGGTTTCTAGCGGGAACAATACGCAAAGCAGTGAAGGGAGGTTCATTCTTGATCCATTCTGCATGGCTTTCACCTTCGGACTTGGATCCAGAAGTAAGGCTAAACGAATCTACGTTAGAAGAAATCCAACGCTCAAACAGGAACGCCGATAGTCAAATACTATCTGTATACGCTGAGATAGCTGGAAGGGATTTAGTCGGTCAACTTTCCGATCTAATGAAGAAAGAAACGAATCTCAATTCAGAGGAATTATACAAGCTGAACTTTGCAACCGAAGTAATCGAGGGCGAAGAACAGCAAGCGAGAAAAGCTATTGCTTATAACTCAATGGCTTTAGATGTAATTTTAAATCAATCGACAATGGCAGACAATGCAATTTTAGACAAACTAGCGAAAGGGATGGAATCCCTAACCGCAAGACTTCGCGCTATGGGCGGAGCAAAATCCATGACCATCTCATTAGCAGATGGCGCAAAACTTTTTATCTACTCCGAAGACGGCGAGATTGAAGGTAAGAAAGCAGTACTAGCAACGGCGGAAGGGGAACCGACTGAGGAGCTTGCACCAGCTGGAGACCATGCCCTTGTTGACGGCAGAGCGATCACCGTAAACGAAGAGGGAATAATCACCGCAGTAAGTGAAGCAGCACCAACAGACATGGAGGTGATGACTAAGGAGCGCGATGAGTTGGCAGTAAAAGTAGCTGCAATGGAAGCCGACAAAGAAGAAGGCGACAAAGAGATAGTTGCTTTAAAGGCGGCTAATGTAGACTTGAACACTAAGGTTGGCGCGTTTGCTACTGAGTTGGAAGGTATACAAGCAATGGTGAACGAAGTAGCTGGAGACGGCAAGACTCGCACACACAAGAATATCAGTACAAAACCAGACGCTAAAGCATGGGGCGAAATGAAGCCATCCGAAAGAGCGTATTACAATTTAACCAATCAGAAATAAGACATGGCAGCTAATCCAAATTTTCCAAGCTCGACTTTTGCGGGCACACATTTCGCCGAATTATTCGGCCCAGAAGTTCTTGATCCATCAGGTCTAGGAGACATGGGACTTGCTACGGTAGTAGACAAGATGAAATTCAAATCAACTATCAATGAGGTAGACGACACAGTAGTTTTCCAAACTCCTAGTGCTACCTTCTCTAGTCAAAGTACACAGGCTTCGACTACTGAGGTGAACTTAGAAGTAGTGCCTTTTGAGTTCCATAAGGAAATCGAATTGAGTACCATTTATTCTTCTTGGTTGTCTGAGAATCTTGCACCTGGTAGCATGAATGATTACTCATATGATGAGTTGGTCAACATCTACTTGCAGAAGGTTTATCAACCTAAATGGAAGCAAGGCGCATCTCATTTGATCCTTAACGGTAAGACAGGACTTGCGGCAGACATTGGAGTAATATCTTTCTCAGCTGCTTATACTGGCTTGTTTCCTTTATTGAATGCTGACAACAGCGTAACTAAGAATGGCCTAAGCGGACAAACTCAATTAACTATTGCGAGTGTAACTAAAGCAGCCTTAGCGGTTGTAACATTATCTTCTGGAAGTGCAGCCACTTCTCGTTTGTTTGTTGGCTCTACGGTATCTATCAGACTATCTGCGGGAGGTGGGTTTACAGCCATGAATGGAGACTTTGAAATCATGTCTATCACTAGCGACACGGTTATCACTATCAATCTTGACACGTCAGGTTTTGCAGGAGCGTACACAGGTGACACCGCGAAAGTGCGTTACATCAACCGTTCTAACATCATCAACATATTGAGCAACCACATCACTAGGACTAAGACAGTAGTGAGACGTGCAGGAGCATCTATAATCTTAAGCCAAGAACTAGCCGACGAATGGCAGTTTGCAATCGCAGCGTCTAAAATGGGCGGAGGTTTTGCACCTGTATCAGCTGAGACTCTTTCGTATGTAGGTGACAGAATGGTGATACTTGACAATATGCCGGCCAACACGATTGGCACATGGTTACGCAAGCACGTGTTCTACGGTTACGATCTAAGCAACGATGAGACGTATCTTAAAATGCTTTGGCAGGGTGAGAGAGGTGATGAGACTTATCGTCTACGTGGAAGGAATAAGACAGGGGTAGCAATTACTCAAGCGTTCCAACCAGAAATGATGTTGACCACACCAGAAGCTTAAGCAAACTGAATTATTAACCTAAAGGGAAGGCAAATACCCTTCCCTTTTTTTATACCAAAAAACTATGAGTTGTGATGAAAGTCTAACGGTGAGCTTCGCGCCTGCCTGTTCAGCATTAAAAAAGCCTGCTGGTTTCCAAAACTTCGGATACATCGGCACTATATCAGACCTAGCATCTGTAACCTATGCGACGGGCACAATTGCTGCCTTGACATTTACGGGTGCTAAGGTGCTTACCAAGTTCGCCACAAACGAACGCCAAGTGATGGCACCAACGCCAATCAATGACAGGGGTGAAGGTGGATTTAGTACCATTACCCATACGGTAAATTTACCTATCTACTTTGATACCCAAGCAGAATTGAACGCTGCCGAGACGGTTATACAAGCAGATAAGTTATTCGTTATCCTTCCTACTTCTGATATGAAGTTTAGATGCTACGGATTGGCCGGCGTCCCTTATGACATTAAGAACTTCGGTTTGAATAACTCAGGCGGTGAAGATGCTCCAGGACAAGTACTAAACGACGTTACCCGTTTAAACTTAGTCTTGACAGGTGAGATGCTTAATCTTCCTCAGTTCTTTTTAGACACTGATTACGCCACGTCGTTGGCACTACTTGAAGGGTACTTGGCCTAATTGTATGAGCTTAAAAAGGAGTATAGAGGCAAGCAGATTCGGCTGGCCTCTTTTCCTTTCCTTGTCGAAGAGGACTTTTTACAACGTCCGAACGCAGCAAAGTTGATCGAATCTCATCCAGTGTTATTGAACTATTTTAAGAAGAAAACCAATGAACCTAAACAGCCTAAGGCCTAAAAATTTACTTGCTTACATCGCCACTAGATTCGGCGAAGATGGCAGATATTTTAGGTTTGGTCAGGAGGACAATTTCCCTAACAAAGTACTTGAGTCTATCAATGACAGCGGCATGGCTCGCTTGTGTATTGACAGGCTCAATCAGTTTTTATATGGTTACGGTGTAAAAGATAAGAACGTAGGCGATAGGCGTATTAACGAGGACCAGAACCTCGATTCCTTCCTTCGGGAAACAACGGCCTATGTAAACTATCTTGGTAGCTATGCGTGGTTGCATAAATACAATGCTTACGGCAAGATAGTTAATTCGTTTGTCCTACCCTCTCAATATGTGAGGGTGAAGTATGACGGGGATTACATCTACGCTGAGGGCTTAGGTGATCCACAAGGGCAAAGAGATATGTTCTTGCGCCCTATTACCTATCCAAAGTTTAATCCTAATGCGACACCGCAAGAGATAAGAGCGGAGATAGCCCGTCAGAAATCGAAGCATGGTGAGCAAATAGGATTTATTCAATACGAATTTAATGGCGGTGTAGGTTTACTTTATGAAAAGTATTCAGTGCCAACACACGCGGCAGGATTAAACGATCTGAACGCGGACAGCGCACAATCCTTACAGGAGGAAAGTATTGCGGTTAATTCATTCAAAGCTGAGGTGGTTATTGTTACCGGCAACATCGACAACGAAATCAAAGACGAGAATGAGCAAACTGCAAACGATAGGTTTGTAGAAGAGCTAGAGAATTTCACAAGCGCGGACGGTTCGCCTGTTCTGCATTTAACTAAGAGAAACGAGGAAGATGTACAAGTCTTTCCTTTGGACGTTGGAAGCAGCCGCGAATCTAGGTTGGCATCTAGTAGAGAGAGAGTGTCTAAGATTATAGCGCGTTTGTTCTCAGTGCCGCCTGTTCTAGTTGGTATAGACACCGCAGGAAAGTTGGGGGATAATCAAGAGCTGGTAAACAAATTGAAGTTGTTTAACCTCACTATTGGCGACAAGAGAGAGTTGCTATTGAGAGGCTTAAAGAAGATGTACAAAGGACAAGAGGAACTACTCTTTGAAATGGAAGAGCTTGATTTATTCGACTTTATCCCAGACAGCGTACTTGCTACTTTGTCGGATGCTGAGAAGAGATCAATTTACAACATACCCGAAATTGAAAGCGAAGAGGACATTGCCGAAGAGGTGAGCAGTCGTTTTGGCGAATTTGGTGTAGGTGGTGTAACTGGTATCCTTTCAATTCAAACAGCGGTTGCAAATCAAACAATCAAAGAAAGCGCGGGTGTATCTGTATTGCAATCAATTTACGGATTCCCAGAAGACGTAGCAAGATCAATGCTTGGTTCTGGAGATGCAGGACTTCCAGCGGTAGACGAAGATGGTTTGGAAATCGAAGAGGTGAAACCAATTGAGGAAACCACGAACAAACTTATGCGCGAAATGACGGGCAGACAGTTACAAGGAATCCAGAGAGTTGTCCGCAAGTTCAACAAGGACGAACTGACCAAGGCGCAAGCAAAGCAGCTATTGCAAAGTAGCTATGGCATGACAGACGAGCAAGTGGAAGAGTGGCTAATCGAAGAAAGCGAAGAAGATGGAACTGATTAGAATTGAAGATGTAAGCGACTTTGCGGAGTTCACCAACAACATCACGCCAGAACGATTTGCCCGAAACAGAAAGCTAGTAGTAGCCAATAAGGTTGCGCCGTTCATCTCTATTGAATGTCTGACAGCAATACTAGCACTAGACAGAGAGAGCGCAACGGATCAAGCCAAAGAGCTTTATTCTTTTTGGTTTGACTTCGTGCGCCCTTATGCGGTGTTCGCTACCTATGAATTATTCGTTGATCTTCATGGGATCAACTTCGCTCCTAATGGGATCGTCGGATTGCCCACTGGTGGTCAGCAACAGACAACGCCAATTGATAGCAATAGCCGCTCAGGATTGCGAAAAATGGCACTAGAGTACAGAGACATTTATTTGGCGAAGATGGTCGAAGAATTGGGGCTACAAGCTCGAACCTTTGACTCTATTGTGTACCCAACAGTAACAGGCAATAAGCCAAATGTTGCGGGTGTACAAGCGATTGGAAGCGTCACGAAAGGCATGGCAACAAAAAGACGATACAGACTATGAGTGTAGCAGTAAACGCCCTAGCGCAAATGGACACGATCAACTTTTATCAGAATGATGACGCACGGTTTCAAATATATTTCGCAACAGATTTTGGATCACCGTCTGATATAATTATGGAGGTGCGAAAAGGTCAGCGAATCGATAGCCCTTTGGTTAAACGAATCAATGTAGGCGACGGCATAAACGAAGACAGCACAACTCAGTTATCGGTTAATTTGACTACACCTGAGAGCGGAGTTTTTTACGCTGCGATAATTAAGAAGGTCGGAGATACTTTAGCCGAAACCATAGCGCGAGGAAAGATAATAGTAACAACACAAATAACACGAATTTAAAATGGCAAACGGTAGAACAACAGAAGAATTTTATGTAAATAGCTTCGGCGATGATTTTATTTTAATAACAGGAACGGGAGCAAACACAGGAGACTGGGTAGCAATCACAGCACTGGAGGACACAGAAATGGGAACCATCACAAAGGCAGGTGTAACTATTTCACCAAACTTTCCAATTCCAGCGGGGGTGACAATCTCTTGCGCAAAGGGTATCTCAGCTTTCACTTTAGCAAGTGGAAAAGTTTTAGCATACGTTAGACGTCCGTTGTAATGTTAGGGATTAGCTTAGGGTTAAACGGACGCACTGCCACTGGGTTACTAGCAGAGACAAAAGCTTTATTTGCCAAGGCGGTTGCGGAGGGGTTTGCTCTTCCTAGTGATGCTTGCAGGAGTGCCATTAATGCTGATATTAAGGCTAGAAAAGCGGCGGGGATATGGGATAAATTGGACCGAATTTATTATCACGCGAATGATTCTGGAAGTATAAACTTCGGGCGAATTAGTGCAATAGCGCCTAATTCAGATTTAGCCACTATTCATGGAGGGGTTACGAACGCTAACAAGCAAGGTATAAAAGGAAATGGTACCGACGGCTATTTTGACACGCAGTTTGCGCCAGATGCAGATCTATCAAAATATGTCATTGCAGACGCACACGCTCTCACTTATATTTATTTTAATGGTGGAGGTCGGTTCTTAGGCGGTGCTTCTGGATACTTATTATTCAGAGCAGATAGCAGTACAGCGCAAAGGCTAAACGGAGGTAATATGAGTCCCGCTGTGGATTTCGGAACCACGGGAACGGTAGGAATGAGCCGCCTAAACGGAACAGATGTAGATATAATGAGAGATGGCGTTCTAAGCACTCAAGCAAATTCATCAACAAACATTGCGGGAGGGAATATCACGTTTTTAAAAGTGGGAATCGAGTACAGCGCATCAGGATTATCAATCACGCAAATAGGGCGAGGCTTAACAACTACCCAAATGTCAGCGGTGAACACAATCAACGCGGGGTATATGGTTAAAATGGCAGCATTATGATACGCACCGTTCAAATGTATAAAGGAACCTTAGCCCTTTATGAGAAGTACCAAAACTATCAAGAGGATGAAAGGATTTTTAACTTTCGATTACAAGATGGAAAGTATTACTACTCCTTAAATCAACCCTCTTTTTTTCCATCAATTCAGGCTATCTTAGAGGCGCGGCCAATTGTGGACGTTCAAATAAATGATGAAGATTGATAGTTCGATTTAAAAAGGATAGGTTTTACCCGAATTTTTGGACACTAATAGTCCAAACGTTTTCTTTCGATTGCCGCAAGGAATTAGAATTTACTGTGAGGTTTACAGATAAAAGCCGCTACTTCTCAAACGATCAGGCCGACTGGCTAAAGTTAGGCGGTTGGAAGAGTGGAACGCACACAAAGACAAATCTTGAAACGTTGGCTGTCTTTCGTTACGTCCCAGACCATGACCATTTTGAAGTAGGAGAATATAGAAGGGATAGAAGCCACTTTGTAGTAACTAGCCGCCAGATAGTCGATGTTTGGGATAGCGCTCAGATAAGCATTGACAGGCGAGGGAAAGAGATTCATCCTGCATTCAGTTGGGCTGGAGGTACGGCGACTCCTAATAATGATTTTGAAATAGAATTGAAATGGTAGACGATATTCTGTACTTGGTCAGGTACGATCAAGACACAAAGCAAACTTTAGGGCGGTTAATGTTTAATCGTGAAAACTTAGGGTTTACAATGGAGCTCCCGTGGTTAAACAATACTAAGCGAATAAGTTGCATTCCAGATGGGGACTACACAGTGATTAAACATAATTCACCAAAGTTTGGCGCTTCCTTCTGGGTGCAAGATGTTCCGGATAGAAGCGAAATTCTGATACACTACGGCAATTATAATAGGGATACTTTAGGCTGCATCCTTCCAGGTGCTTGGGTAAAAGATATAGACGGCGACGGTAACAAAGATGTAACTTCGTCCAAGGCAAAAATGAGGGAGCTTTATGGGATCCTTCCCGACACATTTACAATTTCAATAGCAACGGAAATAGATTTTAACAATGGATAAGGTACTTGAATGGTTAATGGAAAAGTCAGATGAGAGCGCGTTCTTCCTCATCAGTTTAATGGCGTACATTTTCCTCAATAAAAGCAAGGCAATCAAAGAAGGTTGGAGAGTGTTAAAAGAAATTCTAAAGGACATCTTTAAGTTTATACCATTCATTAAATCCACCATTAAGGATTTCAATGACGACGTGAAAGAGAGCGTTATTAAAGACGCTAAGATGGAGGAAATGATACGAACCTTTCAAAGTGCTTTAGGTGCGGACAGGGCTTTAGTCTATGGCTTTGAGAATGGCGAACGATACTTAGGAGTAGACAAATCAAAGAAGAAGATTTCTCTTTTGTTTGAATTGCTAAAGGATATTAAGACACCTTCTTTAATAGGTTTTTACGGGAATAAGTTACAAGGCATTCCATCTACTCAGGCGGCTTGGTTCCTGGATAGAATTATCAAAGGTCAATATAGATTTCCAGATACTAAGGAGGTCGTTAAGCATCATGTTTTGACTGCTAAATGGTACGAAGAGAACGATATAAAAAGCGTGTTGGGCATTCCAATCTATTCAAAGGAAGGGCATCTAACTCTTGTGATTGTTTACGAATGGATTGGAGAATTTAAAGACGAAAAGGATTGGGACCCGAATTTAAAAGCGATGAGCTCAGACGAATTGTACGACTTCTTTGTGGCTCAACACAAGGACGTCTCCGCGTTTATTTAGGGGGCGGTTGTTAGGTTTAACACAGCGCTAAGTCAGCTCCAAACCTCCAGAATCCTTGCATACTATCAAACCAAACTTGAAGGTTTTTTAACTTATAGTTTTTTTCTTTTGCGTGTTTTATTATTTCGTCTTTGTTGGGTTCATTATCGGCTGTACCTTCTAGCCACATTTCCCATTCTCTTTCTCTGTATTCGTATTCCATTTTTTATTTCAAATTATTTTTAAGTTAAGGACGTCTCCGCGTTTATTTAAAGGGCGGTTGCGCGGGTGTTATGCGTAATTTTAAGAAGCCACCCATGCAAGTAAGTTAATTAGCCCACACCAAAACAAAGCCCATAAGACATAAGCGTAACACCATTGAAATAAATTCCATTTTTTAGGATTTATAAAAGCCGGCTCTTTCATTTCAAATACTTTTTAAGTTAATCCCTAAGCGATGGCAAACCGCAAGCTTATGAAATCCGCGCCCTAGTAACGCCTCAGCCTCCTCTAATTCCTTTGCTGAGATCTCAATCACTTTCTCTTTGCCATGCCTCATGGAGTGCCGCTTGTTCTCTGTGGTGGTCGCCCAACGTAGGTTATCAATGCACGTATTGCTTTTGTCACCGTCGATGCAAATCACCGTCGATTTATTCTCAGGATTCGGGAGAAAGATTTTAGCCACTAGGTTGTGCATGGTGAAACACGTGCGGCCTCCTTTCGAGGTATAAAGGCATACTTGCTTGTATCCTTTTGTGATCGCGGGTGTAATCATTCGGTTAGTCTTCTTGTTCCGGATGTAGCCAGAAGTGGACACTTCGTAATTGGGGAAGCCTTCTATTTCTTGGTAGTTGTTCATTTGGTTGGGTTTATACAGATGTTAGCTACAATGCTTGTAATCAATCCAAGCTTTGCCCTCAAAGCATTCAGCGAGTCCTTTAGCTTCTGATTTGCCTAATAACATTGTAAATCTTGGCTCGTTATCATATTTTACCCTCCAACACTTTCTTTCGGAGAAATTAGCTCTGCACCAAATACGCACAGTAGCTAACAAATAATAAAAAACATGGCTTAATTTATTCATAATGTTAAATTTTAGTTGTGGCAAATCGCCACGATTTTTTATTTGAGTCGTTATTTGTCGGGCTGGTTCAAATCAATTGCGGATTTAATCACTCTCAATGTGTCATGCGCGATTAACAAATCGTTCATGGTCACGCGCTCGAAGGTGTAGCCGTCTTTTATAAATGGGTACTTTTCCTTTCTGACCGTGCTATATTTTACGCCAACCCTTTTGCAAAGGTCGGTGAGGTTTCTTTCGTGGAAGAAGACGTTGCCCTTTCGGGCTATTTTAATTGTGGTCATCTAGCAGGCTTCTATTTTAATTATTCTAAGGCAATTATCGGATGCTTTAGTTCCGTAAAATTTCATTTCTGCGTGGTTAAAAGAAGACGCTTGCACGTACTTACACACTCGTGACATCTGCCCCCATACTTGCACGTACCAAATTGCATATGTTCTCATTGTTTCGTTTGGTTTTAAAGGTGAAGGGAGGCGCGAACCTCCCATGATTGGTTTAGATACTTTTAATTGAACGGTTAGAGTCTAAGGTCTTTGCCGCTGCTATGGCTTTGTTTCTCCATTCAGGATACTCTTGAGAGTCGTCTATTGTTTTAAAGTGATTTGCAGCACGGCGAACTTTAGATTCTAAGTTCCTATCTATTAAAATAGATGCCCCACCACGAAAGCAAGGATAAGGTCCTGACCTGTAACCCAATTTAATCATTTCAGAACTTGTTAATGTTGCCTTTTCGAAAAGCTCAGTAAGGTACAATGTGGCAACTTCAACTTTTATAGCTGCCTTCACTTCTGCAAGTTTATTTTCTAAGGTTTCTAAATTGGTCATGGTGCGTTTGTTTGTTTGTTTGATGGTGTAAATATACACTAAATATTTACCTTTCGACAAAACAACCAAAATAAATTTACACCGTCTAAGCTTAGTACCTTTGCCGAATGAAAACATCCGCAGCCCTTTTGATATTCTTGCTTACTTCTTGCTCCGCTGGATGGCACTTGCGAAAGGCGATCAGTAAGGACCCAAGCATTCTAACAGAGAAGCCCGTCGAAGTGTCGATCTTTCGCCCAGAGATCACCGTAGACAGCGCGGCGAATGTTCATGTGGCGAAACCCTTTGTAATAATAGGCGAAGGCATTACAACGACTGTAACGAGGTTTATCACGAATACGCCTTGCGATACTATACCTATACCTATTGCAGTCGAGACAACCTTAGAAGCGGATAGTGTTAAAGTCGTTGTGAACGTGCCGCAAGTGGTGTATGAGGAGAAAGAGAATAAGTATGTAGGCGCTTTAATCTGGATCGGAATCTTCATTGCCTTCGTCTATGTCGCTGGCAAGTTCGTCGGGAGGATTCGGTAATAACCTTTTTGCTAAGGTCGGCAATATGGTCTGGTTTATTTAGCTGCCGAGTAGCGTTTACACGGATGTTAGTTGCAATGCTAATGCAGTCCTATTGTATTTTTGTTAAGTTCTAAGTATTTTCTGTAATCACTATCAATCCTTTCTTGTTTACAAGCATCACACTGACAACTAACACTGTATAAATACAATAGCTTATCTATTGCTTCGATTTTACTAATGTCATCCCTAATTAGGTCTGTTACTATATCAAATATTTTATCTTCCATATCGCTACTGTTTTTATACTATTTCGTTCGCAAACATTAATACAACCCCAGCCTTTCCTGATAATGATGCCGCGCCTCCCACCTACCCGCAGCGTTAAGTACGGGCTGTGTTTCAGCTTCCTTAATTAATTTGAGGCAAATCGAATAGGCATCTTCTAGTTCTGGAATAGTCCACTTAGCATAGCCAATAGTAATAGGCAACTCTATTAACCAAATTGCAGCCGCGTCTCCGTACATCTTTTTAATCTGGCTAATGTACGCGGGTTGATGTTCTTCATACTTGTTTTGTTGCGCGCTCTGGAGCCAGATGTTAAAGAGATGAAAGCGAATGTTGCCATTATTCCCAGCGGGCCAGTAGTGCCCAGCGTTTGGCGTTGTCGTAAACTTGTCGGAAGAGATACACTTCTGCCCCTTGTCGATTGTCCTAATGAGTAGATTGATCTTCGCCTGTAATTTCACTTGCCACTTGCCATGCGTGAGCGGTCGCGCTTTCGTTTGCTTGGCTTTAATCTTCTTGTACTCAAATTCGCATGGCTTCGAGCATACTATTTGATTCGGAAAACGTTTGGTGTAAGGCGCTTTGCAGTTTTTACATTTGGGCATGGGCTGGGGTTTAAGAGGTGAATTGAATCGCCATTGCTTTTGCAATGCCTGGAAAGGTTTTAGATCGTATAGTACTCCTTTCTTCCTTCGTCTTCGCTTGGGTTAATGCGTTATAATACCACATTTGTTGTCTTTTAATTTTGCCCGTTTTTTTACAAGTCCACTCCTTGTACTCATTAGATGTGTCAACGTGAGTAATAGTATCATTAAATAAATCCACTTCTTTTTGGTGCTGCAATAAGGGTAGGTTTTTTAACCATAAGCAGGTTGTTTTTGTGAATCCATCACCAAAAAAATAAGGTTGTATAATTTGATCTGGCTTTTTATAAAAGGTACTCATAACACCTATTGGATTCTCAATAGCAATCCTATGAATAGGAGCATTCACCATTTCCATAAAGAAATCTCTTCCTTGTTGTTGCCTACCGTCGGCAATCTTTTTCTTAAAGTGCATCGCACCGCTTACGGTTAAATGTGTACAAGGAGGAAAGGCAATCATTAAATTCCAGCCCTGGTTAATTACTTCAAACACATCTTGTTGTAAATGCCATTCGGGATGCCCACCACTACAAGGTAAGAGATCACAACTAAAGGCTTCATGCCCTAGCTTTCGAAGCTCTATTGTAACCGCTTGACTTTCCTCACAGGCAACCAATGCTTTCATTATTTCGCCCCGTTAAAATTACGAATTAACAGGCGCGAGTCTTCCAATTCCTTTTGAATTATAGTCCGTCGCCATCCTTCTAACACCTTGTCGTCAGTGATAAGGCCTTCTAATTTAGTGAATAAGTCACAGGAAAAAACCTTTATACTTTCAGTGTTTTGAACTTCGGTAGAAATTAGTTTGATTAGTTCGGCATTGGTCCTAGCGTAATCTGAGATAACAGACTGAACCACGTCCGCAAAGTCTACCTGACAGCGGTTTGTTATTTCGTTGTAAAGCTTCAACTCTTCACCTCTAGCGGATTTATAAATCTTAATAGCGTGCAAAGGGCTGGTGTGATTTTTATATCCTAAGTGAGATGCAATTGCGTTAAGTGTCATCTTGGTGTTATGCTTCAAAAGATAGCAACAGACAATCCGGCAAGATACCAGTTCTGTCTTTCTCCATTCACCTCTTAAATCTTTCATTGTAAACTTTATGTCTGTGACATACTCGGTAGCGTTAAGTACTAGTTGTAACGCCTCGTCTATTCTCTTGCTCATTTGCTTGTTATAAATATGGTTTCCTTTCCTCCAGTGCATTCTGCGGGAGCTATTACTTCACCGTCTGCGGTTACAAGTTGCTGACCTTTCAGTGATAGTTTGTAGGCTTCCTTTGCTTGGTCTTGCAGTAGTTTAATATTGGCTGCCTGAATAGCTAACTCTTTTATATGTGAGTAGGTGTACTTTGTTGCTGAGTTCCTTATATCAAACTTGACTCCAAAGCCTTCATACTTTGCTTTTGGGTGTAGGTTCAACTCCGTCATGGCTTCTGGCATTACCTGAGTAATGCAAAGGTCTATCTCTTTATTTATCGCCTTTAGATTAGCAAGTAGTTCCAGAGCGTTTGCATCTCCATCCTCTACTGCCAGCACTTGCTTGGCGATGAGGTCTAAAATTGTTTGTTTCAAAATGCTATTGTTGTTTGTTCGTTTGGTTCTGGTATCCTTATATCCAGGTTGTCTAAGCAGAATTGTCTAATATCCAAAATGTAATCCATGAACTCAATAGTGCTTAGGCTCTGAGTGCTTTTGATATGGTCTACAAATTCACCGTCTGAAAGATGGATAGGTTCACTTAAAAACTTTGCTCTAAGCATCAAATGGGTATCTTCTATTGTTACCCTATTGCCTAGCTCTCTGAGACGTTCCCGAACCATTCCTATCACTACGCCCCAGTAGTATGCATTCTGGTCATTAGAACGCGTCTTTTTCTTTTTCTCTAGGGTAACGGTGACACCTCCTTCAAATTCTTTTAGGGCATTGGCAAGCGCGCTTCGGTTCTTCGTCACGCGCCCACCATCTACCACAATGTTAATTTTTAGTTTCACTTACAATCTGCAAAAGGATCGTCACCGGTGAAGAGCTTCTCAATGTCAGGAAGACAAGCACTCAAAGCCATCTGTACATCTTCGCTTAACGCCTTTTTTGGTGAGGGTAATAATGAGTAGGTAGTGTCTAATCCTTTGCCTTCGCGGGTTACCTTTACATCGTACCCGTTTGGGTGTCCGTAGTCTTCGTCAATAGAAATGCTTTTTAAAGCATTCATAATAGACTTCTGTGTGATCTCCCAAATCTCAATCTGCTTGGTTTCGTAGTTGTAAACTGTAACGGCCCAGAAGTACTTTGCCTTGTCCTCTGGCTTCCAATCTACTCTAGTTGGCATAACTTCACTCTTGCGCCATCTGATAGGCTTAGGCTCCGTGGTCCATCCTACATTGCCCTCTGTGATCGTCTCAGATACAATTCTGAGCTTGGTTGTTTCTCCTGAAACTAATTTTGTGTATCGTCCTCCTGTTGGAATTTCTACACCGTCTGGAATAAAGTTCATCTTTAATTTTTTGATGATTGTTTTTAGTGGTTGGCTTTCTTCTAGCTGTGCCATCCGTTCAGCTATTTCATTTTCAAAATCTTCCTTTGATTCTATCTCTCGGACCCTTGTAAACTCCATACTACTTTGTCCCATTGTTCTTTACTTTAGGCATTACTATACGAACTTTAAGAGGGGGGAGCCCTTCGATCTTTGCCCCATATTTGAAGGGGTTAATTCTGTCCACCTCATCATGTATGAAGTAGCGGAAGTAGTCTAAGTTAATCATTGTTGTTCCAGTATAATGGGTCTGGATATACAACCGTGAGGTCTGTGATAGTGTGGTTTCCTTCGAGGTGCTTAACAGCGGTTTCGCCATCTTCAAAGATTAGCTCTATGTATACGGAGCCCTTGCCTATGTGTTCGGTTTCCCACTTTAATAGGTTACTTAATACTATTGCTTCAACTACTTTTTGAGGTCGCATGGTCTATTTGTTTGATGCAATAATACGACAATCTTTTTAACTAGCAATGCACAAATGTGAAAAACTTTAGTGTACATTTACACCATCAAACAAACGGAAATTATGAAACAGTACATTGAAGTAGTCACAGCCGAGCAGGTTAATTTTGAACTTGCCAGCGCTGAAAAGAAAGTAAGGTCTTTAAACTTGGCATTGTCCTCTTTAAAAAATGTAGAGAAGATGGAAGATTATGTAAAAGAATCCGCGGAATTTAACCTCTCCCGCCCTACATACATTAAGGATCGAAACTACTTTGCACATGAAGCCAACAACTATTACCGCAACGGCATAGGCACGAACCAAGCGAACACCGCAGAGCTCCAGGCGGTTTGCGACGCTCTTCTGCACCAAGCGAAAGAGTATAACAGCGAAAGGCCAAACACGCTTAAAATAGAGGCGGTGAAGTTTGGGCAAGGAGTTTACAGGGTAGATTTGTTCTACCGCGACAACGAAGGGAAAGAGGCACTTTATCAAAGTATAACGGGCACGTTCACCACTTACACCGAGTTCTTTGTTGAGATCGGAACGTTAATTGAAAACCATTCTTAACTACTAAAACTAACAAGACCTATTGAGGCGAATTAATTTTAGCTATTGGTAGGCACTTTAAATTATGGATATAGAGGAAATGACAGAAGAAGAAAAGAGACAAGCATTATTTGATTGGATTAGAAATTTAGATGAATTTGCCCTCGATGACTTAATAGAAGAATATATTAATGGTAAATAGTTTAATTGGCTACAACACCCTTACAACCCAACCCACCAAAATAACTAAGATGATTATAACGAAACAGGCTCAACTCGACCTCTTGGCGAAGTACCAGAAGGAGAACAACATTGACAAGTGCGAAGGATTTGTCGACGGACTTAATGCCATAATAGGGTTTATTAACGCGAAGGCTAAAACAACAACCCACTAAAACAAACAGAATGCCAAAAGCAAAAGTGATACTCAAAGAAGAATTAATATTGGTAGACCAAGACAACGCCGCCGCGCATCTCGAACAGATAGAGCAACTATTAATCGCTGAGGGGAATGTACCGGACCCTCAGGAAAATTGGAATGAGGACAGGCGGTTCGGTTGCAAGGCAGTCTTTTTAGCTGAGGGGGTGTACACCTTTTTCAGATTCCGTGAGAACCCGAACTGGGGAAAGACCTCGATTCGGAAAGTTAAGTTTGTGACGGAATGATAGATTTAATTTTAGGCGACTGCATGGAGGGAATGAAAGCCTTTCCAGACAATCATTTTGACGTTGCTATTGTTGACCCACCGTATGGGATAGATATAAATTCTAGTGGAACCCATTTCAAGGAAAAGTATGATATAAAATATTGGGACAAGAACACGCCTAATGATGAATACTTTTCGGAATTAAAAAGAGTTTCTAAAAATCAAATAATTTTTGGAGGTAACTATTTTTTAGATAGACTAGGAAATTGCAAATGTTTTATTATTTGGGATAAAAAGATTGCTGAAGATATGAGTTTTGCTATGTGTGAAATGGCTTGGACTTCTTTTAAGAAAGGCGCTAAAATTTACAGAAAAACAGCAATGCAACAAAACAGAATCCACCCAACCCAAAAGCCAGTCCAGCTATACCGTTGGCTCTTGGACAACTACAC
>Ga0222671_1000232_pt1 | contig 21278 bp, 17 predicted proteins | sample AntAcemetagen797_FD_179849 | JGI IMG/M metagenome (GOLD analysis project Ga0222671, IMG submission 179849) | Saline water microbial communities from Ace Lake, Antarctica - #797 | ecosystem: Environmental > Aquatic > Non-marine Saline and Alkaline > Saline | place: Antarctica: Ace Lake... | reverse complement strand
AAAAAAAAAAAAGTCTTTGTAAACAAATTTTTACGATTTAATCGTATTCCATAAAACATAAAATTTTGTTATTATAAACATAAAAATGAGTAAATCGAAAAAAGGAGGGACGTTATTGGATACGAGTTTAATGACGTTTATTCGTGCTTCACCTAAACTATTACCGTCTACGAACGGAATATATCCTTCTTCAAACGTATACAGAGGCTACAATAGTTTAGCTACAGCTGTTAATAATGGGCAAAAAACGGTAGGGTATTACAATTCTTATCCTGTTAAAGCAACTGGGGGTAAAAATAAAAAACCGCAACAAAAAACGAAACCTGATAACAATAAAGAAAAAAAGGTTTCAAGTAAAAAAGTAGTAAAGAAACCAAAATAAAAACGTTATTTTATTAAATTCCCATAATGGAATTTAATAAATTCCCATATGAATTTAAATTTAAAAATAATTTTGTATAGTTATTCTAAGATAAAAATGAATAGTAATTTTGATTGGAAAGTTATTGATTCATATTTTTTGTCAAATAACAAATACATTACAAATCATCATATTTTTTCTTTTGATACATTCTTGACAAATAAAATTCCATATATTGTCCAGACGTTAAACCCTTTTACAGTTGTAAAAACAGATGACAACGATAAAAAGAAACACGAAATAAATGTATACATGGGAGGACGGAATGGAGATGGAATTGAAATCGCACGTCCATGTATTATTGAGAACGGTAAGGAAGTTATTTTGTATCCAAATGTTGCTAGATTAAAAGAGTATTCGTACACTTCTGATATTAAAATAGATGTTCTCATAGAGTACAAAACATTTAGTGATGACGGATCCGTAGTATCATCAGATGAAGTTCTCTATAAAAAAATTCATATTGGAAACATTCCCGTTATGTTGCAATCAAAAGGGTGTGTGTTGAACAATTTAGCGGAAGAGGATCTTTACTTTTTAGGAGAGTGTCCTTATGATCAAGGAGGCTATTTTATTGTGGATGGTAAGGAAAAGGTAATTGTATCACAAGAAAGAGTAGCTACGAACAAACTATTTCTTAATCACATAAGTCCTACGGATGTAGCTCGTCATAATTTTACTCATATGGGATTAATTCGTAATACATCCAACACAAACTCTTTATTTCCTAAAACGGTTACTATGTTGGTATTTGATGACAAGGTAAATGTAGACGGTAACAGTAGACACAAGGCGATTGTTTTGACCGTTCCAAATATTGACAACGAAAATATTCCTTTGTTCATTTTGTTTAGGGCGCTCGGAGTAGAGAGTGATATGGATATTTTAAGGCATATATTTTTAAGCGACGCAAATGAAACTTCGTCAGACTACCTTACTTTCATACGGAAATCAGTACACGAAGGTTCCATTGTAACAACCCAAAAGGATGCTCTTGCATACATTACTCGTTATACAAAATACAAAAACGTGAATTACGTTAGACAAATCCTTAGTAACGATCTTTTCCCTAATGTGGGTGTCTCTTATAAGTCCAAGGCTTTATATTTGGGATATTTAACTCTTAAAATCATTAAATTCTATTTGGGAGAAATAACTCAAACAAATCGCGACAGTTATATGTATAAGCGTGTGGATGTGAGTGGAGTATTAATTGGACAAGTATTTAGAGACGGATACAATCAGCTTCGTAATAATATTAAGAATCGTATTGATAAGGAATACATTTACGGTAGTTGGAAGGATATGGCAGAGTTCCAGGTCATTGTAAACGGTTCCTTGAATAGTATTTTCGACAAAAATCTGATTAGTACGTTGATGAGAAGATCTTTCAAAGGTAAATGGGGAACACGTGAGTCGGAAGGTATAGTACAGGATCTTAATCGCTTGTCCTATTTAGGATATGTGTCACATATGCGCAGAGTAAATACACCTATGGATCGGTCTCTAAAATTAGTTACACCCCATCGCGCTGACGCATCCCAATGGGGGTTTATGTGCCCTATTGAATCACCAGATGGTGCAAATATTGGACTTTTGAAACATATGGCGGTAACTTGTGAAATTTCAGCAGAAAATAGCGAAGATGACCTCTTGAATATTCTTAAAAGCTTCCTAGATTTAACTGAGTTGTCAACATTATATCCTACACATGTGAAAAAACAAACAAAGGTCCTTTTGAATAACAATTGGGTAGGTGTTCACACCGAACCGGTAGAATTGGTAAAGGCACTACGTGTACTTAAACAAAGCGGTGTTATTGACAAAAATACATCAATTTCATGGGATATTATAGACAACGAAATCGAAATATATAACGATAGTGGTCGTTGTGTGCGACCAGTCTATGTCATACACGAAAACAAGAAAGCACAATCTAATATTGTATCCATTTTTAAAGATAAAAAAATAAGCGATTATTGGAAAGAAATATTACCACATTCTAACATTCAACAACCGAAAGACCTCGTTTTTACCGATACTAATGAAAAAAATAATATTATTTGGAAAGAGTTCTATAAAAAAATTAAAAATACTACATCCTCCATTGAGTTTATTGATTCAACCGAAACAAGCAGATCATATATCGCAATGAATAGAGAGGATTTAGATAAGAAATCATCATTCATTCATACTTATGATTATCTTGAAATACATCCCTCATTGGTATTGAGTTTATATACCAACGTTATTCCTTTGGCGCATCACAATCAAGCTCCTCGTAACATATTCTCAGGACAACAAGGTAAACAAGCACTCGGTGTATATTCTTCCGCCTTTAATAATCGTATTGACACTGCTAGTTATATTTTACATTATCCTCAAAAGGGATTACTCACCACAAAATATGCTAAATATGCGCATGTGGATAAATTACCAAATGGTGAAAATGTAATAGTAGCTATCGCTACGTACACAGGGTACAATCAAGAAGATAGTATCATATTTAACAAAAACTCACTCCAACGAGGGATGTTTAACAGTTCTATTTTCAAATCGCACATTGAATCAGAAGAAACTAACGAAGTTACGGGTGAACATATAAAATTTGCTAATCCATTGGAGATGTTAAAGGAGGGTAAGAACGTGAATGTAAAACTTGCTAAATGGGATAAAATAGACGAAAATGGTATTCCCATTTTAAATAAATATATTGAAGAAGATGATGTTTATGTAGGTAAAGTAAAAACAGAGTATATCGTGAAAGATGACGACGAAACAAGTGAGCGTGTCCGTAATACAGACGACGAAACATTAATGCAATATTCAGATAAATCATCCATTGCGAGTGCTACAGAAGGTGGTATGATTGACAAAGCCTTTTTGTTTGAAAAACATGACAAGAAAAAACTCAAAATACGCTTTAGAAAAACAAGGGAACCAACCCTTGGTGATAAATTTGCTAGCCGTCATGGACAAAAAGGAGTGATTGGTATGATTCTTCCTCAAGAGGATATGCCTTTTACAAGAGACGGTATTGTTCCTGATATAATCATAAATCCTCACGCAATTCCTTCTCGTATGACAATTGGTCATTTAATTGAATCGGTTTTGTCAAAATACGCCTGTTACAGTGGGAACATCATAGATGGAACCGTATTTGAAAATAACGACAATGAAACATATTTTGAAGAATTAGGTAAAAAAGGATATCAAAAACATGGTAACGAATTGCTTTACAATGGATACAGTGGTGATCAAATTAAAGCTGACATATTCTTCGGTCCAACTTTTTATTTCCGTTTGAAACATATGGTAAAAGATAAGATGAATTACAGAGGTGGTAAAGTAGATCCTTCCAAAAACCCTATAACAGGTACGACAAGACAACCTACACATGGTCGGGCGAATAAAGGAGGACTTCGTATTGGGGAGATGGAAACAAATGCCTTATTAGGACATGGGATAGGATCTTTTATAAAAGAATCAATGATGGAAAGATCTGATGAATATACATACGCGCTCGACGTCCATAATGGAACAATAGCAAGTCATATTAAAAAAGAGGATGATAGTGTATGTGAGAGAGCACCAGAAATTACAAACGTTTCCACACCTTTTTCATTCAAATTACTTACACAAGAAGTAGCGGCGTTAGGTATAAAAGCAAGTTTAAGAGTTAATAAAACAAGCACACAAAAAGAAAATGAAAATATCGAAGATGATTTGTATTATATTGACGAAGATTTAGAAGAGGATTAAAATTTACATGATGTTACATGAGTTTACTGAATAAAACACTTTTTTTATTCCATGTTCTTCTATACATGACACACACTCCTCACATGGATGAGAATATTTTAAAGTGTGACAACAAGAGACGTTATCAATGGGTCCTATTCTTACGACATACAACTCACATCTGGACAAATCTTTGTGTTTAACTTTTTTGATAGTCGATATTTCTGCGTGTATGCTAAATGTTTTTTTTGCATCAACACTTTTGCTTTGGGGCACTGAGTGTCCATTATTTGTTATCTTATAATTATATCCGCTGCTAATAATAACGTTATCTAATACGATCACACATCCATGTTTTTGAGTTAAATTTGACCGATGTGCTAACGTCATGCACTTTTTCAAAAACTCAATCTGTTTTAAAGTTGAACATTTGCTGATATCCATATCCATATTATCATAATTATGAGCAGAATTACTAACACGCTTCATCGTGAAAATATAGTTTTTCTTTTCTTAAAAATTTTTTTTGTTTTTTATTATATCATAATGATATAGTTTTTATCCTTAATGTGTTTTTCAATTTTTTATTTATTTTTCATATCAAAATAATGAAGTAAACCAGAATTGAAAGTATAGCACTCTTAAAGTAATGAATATATCCAAGATACATTGTTTCTCCTAAACGGTTAACTATAAATGAATCAACTTTCGTAGAATAAACAAGAAGTGTAGTTAAAAAGATCAACAATAAACCTTTATAATTAATATTCTTAAGGAATGAAATTAATATTTTATAAACTTGTGTTATAATAGATTCGTCTTTATGCACTACAATGTCAGATGACGGTATAAAGTAGTTAGGATTTACAGGTTGTTTAGATTTATTTAGTTCTTCTCTGAGTTGCTCAATCTGTTGTTGAAGCATGTTAAGATGTGAACCGTTTTCTTCGTTTGTGTTTATTACATCTTCAAGATTTATATCTTGATCAATATCTTCAATAGGAATTTGTTCAATAACTTCTTGTAGTTTAGGAGCTTGTGCTTGTAGTTTAGGAGTTTGAGCTTGTATTTTAGAAGATACATTATTTGGAAGTTGATCGATAAGAGTAGATTTTGTCATTTGGAATTAAAATATATAGAACACAATTGTTTAAAGTAATATTGACTTTTATTATATTAAATTTAAACACAACACGTTTACAAAATAAAAAAAAAAACAAAACAATATTTTTTTATTTACATTTCGTTGCCTGGGGTGTATATTTGAAACATTCATCATCTATTTTGTAAACATTTTTCTTAATATCATCTAATTTAGGACCCTTCACAACGATACATCTCCCGTTTTTACAAACTTTTCTAAAAAAAGATGCTAAACCCAGTCCCAATATAACGGATATAAGTATTTGTCCGAAGTCACTTGACATTACATTGTCGATCATTTTTGTCAAATTTTTTTTTTTTGTTTATTATATTGATTTATAACAATATTTTTACAATAAACCTACTTTAAGTTTTATTTATTTTTTATTTAAAATTTTCAAAGATTGGCTGGTCCACAACATTATCGTGTTTTGAGCAATTAACTTTCTCAGATTTGTAGCGATAGCATTTATTTTCTGAATTTTTATAAACGGTATGATCCACATTGAACGGAGATGGAAATTTGTTCACAATTGTTGGTGGTGGTGTTGTAAAATACACAAACCCTATCCCTATACAGAAAGAAATAACTAAATACGTCAAATTAAGTTTGGCAAACATTTATACAATAAAATATATTTTATATATTTTTATATATTTTTAAATTTAAAGAGGAATTTGTGCACATAAGTCCTTTTTGGATAGTTTTTTTAGAGTTGTTACATTTTTTCCAAATTTCAGGAATAATTCAGGGTCATTCTGAATATGTTTAATAAGATCTTCCTTACTCATATAGTATGGTTGTGTTCTTTTACTACTTTCACATTCTTCCAACGTTTTGAATATTATTTTTTTTAGCATTTCCCTTGTGGGACTTTTTTTGGACTTTTTAGCAGGTTTCTCTTTGCTTATGTCTTCTTTAGTTATGTCTTCTTTAGCTGGTTTCTCTTTGCTTGTGTCTTCTTTAGCAGGTTTCTCTTTGCTTATGTCTTCTTTAGCTGGTTTCTCTTTGCTTGTGTCTTCTTTAGCTGGTTTCTCTTTGCTTATGTCTTCTTTAGCTGGTTTCTCTTTGGTTGTGTCTTCTTTAATCGTGTCTTCTTTAGCTGGTTTCTCTTTGGTTGTGTCTTCTTTAGCTGGTTTCTCTTTGGTTGTGTCTTCTTTAATCGTGTCTTCTTTGCTTGTGTCTTCTTTAATCGTGTCTTCTTTAGCTGGTTTCTCTTTGGTTATGTCTTCTTTAGCTGGTTTCTCTTTAATCGTGTCTTCTTTAGCTGGTTTCTCTTTGGTTATGTCTTCTTTAGCTGGTTTCTCTTTGGTTGTGTCTTCTTTAGCTGGTTTCTCTTTGCTTATGTCTTCTTTAGCTGGTTTCTCTTTGCTTGTGTCTTCTTTAGCTGGTTTCTCTTTAATCATGTCTTCTTTAGTTGTGATTTGTGCGCATAAATCCTTTTTGGATAGTTTTTTTAGAGTTGTTACATTTTTTCCAAATTTCAGGAATAATTCAGGGTCATTCTGAATGTGTTTAATAAGATCTTCCTTACTCATATAGTATGGTTGTGTTTTTTTACTACTTTCACATTCTTCCAATGTTTTGAATATGATTTTTTTTAGCATTTCCCTTGTGGGACTTTTTTTGGACTTTTTAACAGGTTTCTCTTTGGTTGTGTCTTCTTTAGCTGGTTTCACTTTGATTGTGTCTTTATTAGCATTTTTACGAATGACCTTCTTCAATTCTTCAACCACCTTTTTAGGGAGTTCTTTTTTATTTTTTTTAGGGGATTCATTTTGATCCAGGTTGGTATCTTTATTTATTAACAATGGTAAATGTACCATACAATTATGTTCAGATCCACTAAATAATTGAGTGGATAAAATATCTTCTTCTAAATCATTCAAAGCGAGTTTATTTTTTGTTATTAATTGTGGAGGAGAAGAAACGTATGATTGAATTAATTTAGCTTTTAAAATAGAATCTGTCGTATTTTCTATATTGTTCAATACGTTTTTACGATCTGTATCATATTCTTGAATATCTACTGATAATTTATGTTTTTTATTGAGATAACGTTCATGTTCATCCAATAAACATTTATGTATATCTTCATTGATTTTTTGTTGTTGTACAACTTGTTCAGTTAATTCTTTTAACTCTTCTAGAATTGTATTTTTATTTGAAGTGTCATATAAAAAATCTTTTTTTTTTTCATTATATTTTGAATGTAAACTTTTGGTGGTTTTAAAGTTATCTTCAAGCATACGATAATGAGATTTATAAATCGGTTTTCTAATTTCCATTTCATTTTTAAGAAGTTTGGTTTTTATAAAAGGACCGATAGTAGAAAAAACATCATTTTTACCTTTCGGTTTTGATTTGGATCTATAGATATCATCTAATCTTAAAAATTCAGAATAATACTCTAAATATGAATTATTTAACTCTTCAAAATCTTGAATAGGAACGTTGTACATTATTTTATTTACTTTATTCATTTATTTATTATTTCAACTAAATATTAAATCAATCATACAAAAGAAATAAAAGGATACAATAGATGATAAAGTTGTAAAAACACCCAATGAAAAGACGGTTTCATTTTTATTTATCCCAAATGACTTTAACGTTTCATCACTGTTAAACATCACGGTTGGTTTCAATAGATTAACTAATATCATTGATAAAATAAAAAAAAGTACGGAATATACAATTCTATTTGTAAGTGAAATCATTTATTGTCTAGTACTTTTTTAAAACACAATTTTTTTTTTTTGTTAATAAAATTTATTCGATTCATTATTTTCTCTGAAGAAATCAAATATGTATTCTCCTATTTGGGTATTATTTATCTGTTTGATTATCTTTGTTTCGGTGTGTTTACTGATTTATATCAAGACCGACTATAAACAAAATGTAGAACATTATATAGAAGTCGAAGTATCCGAAAATAAAGAAAATCCTTATTCCGTTAAAGAAGATCAGGGGTTTGATATCCAAAAATGTAATGGTACACGTGTTCGTCCAAATGATGTCATTTTTACAAATGTGATTCAATATCATTTAGATCCTTCTTTCAAGGACGCAAAATTTTATGGTGCGTCTGTAGGGAAATGTATATATTTTGTAATTTCTAAAAATACAAGTCCTATTCAAACAATGATAGATACACAAATAAAAACAGTATATTACGATGATGAATGTTCAAAGTACATGTATGATCAGATTAAACATAAATTATTTCCAAATGCTGAAAAGAATACAAATATAAATTTTAGTCGTATATCAGAGGAGATACAAATGAATAAGGTTTGTAATTCGTTTGATATATCCAATAATATTTTTATGAAATACGCAGGAAAACAAGATTTTCATGAATCGGTTATGATAGTGGGCTTAAATACAGTTTATGAAAGCAATTTTATTGAATATTTTAAAAACACATTGAATAAATCGCGTTTCAAAGTGCTTTCTATTTTGAAGGACAATCCATCCTCTAAAGTGATAGAGGATACATCATTCAAATTACGTGTTCATTTATTCAATAGTTCTGTTAGAAATAATTTTTTTGATGACGAGATAAATGCTGTAATAGCTATGGATGATATATTGTGTTCCATTGTGGATGAACCTGATATTGTTCATTTGATAAATACGATTTCAATTGATTTTAAAAATACCCAATTTTACGTTGAATTATTTAATTGCAATATACCACATCAGATAGAGGAACAACTTAAAAGCGTTTTCGATCCTAAACAAGACGTTCCTACTGACAATATTTTTGTTCAAGGTGAAACATGTAGTCATGAATCCATAAAAAATAACGAGCATTCTTCAGTAAATCGGTATGTAAATCAACGTTGTGATGCTATTAATAATTTTATAGACATAGTATACCCATTTAAGTACGATTACGAGTTCCAAATGGATCCAACTGATCTTAATGTACTTAAAATATTGGGATCTACGTTTGACGATATAGTTCCAATATTAAATGTTGTATCCAAAAACAATTTATCTATTCCAAGGTATAAAATAAACGTTGATCCATCTAAATATCCAACAGACAAATACATTGACGATATTTATTACGGAACTGATGAGGAAGATAATACGACATTTTCTTTACTTACTAATTCAATACCTTTCGAATTTGATCCTTTATTACACAATGTATCTATAATAAAAAATGAAGAAACCAATGAAATCATCGAAATCCTTATTCACAATATTAAACCAACAGATATTCTCAATAACTTTATAACTGTATCAAAAAATAGTCTGGTAAACCTTCCTTTTCTTGAAAATGATCGCATATATATGGTTCCTAAATCAATCACCGATTCGAATTTGGAAATAATTTTAAATGAAAGAAGATTTTTAAATAATGAGAATTTTTTTCATGGATACATCACCACAACAAATAAATTGAATGACTTTTATCAGAATAAATATAATGAATATGTTAGAGAAAATGATGTCCCAGAAGATGAAATCGAAAAGCTGGAAACTGGCGACATTTTTGTTATAAAATTATTCAACATTCGTTACGATAAAAATGAAAACAAAGCAAATATAGATATTACAAAAGGAGGGGCTTGTTTTGATGTAAACTGGACACAAATTATGGACAATAAGATTCTTACAAAACAATTATGTGAAAGTACAAAGGGAAACAAATGGGACATACGATGTAAGTATAATTATGAATGTCCCTTTTTCAAAAAGAATAAAAATTATTTAAATTCATTTGGAGGATGTAGCGATAATGGATTTTGCCAAATGCCTGTGGGAATAGAGAACCGAGGATTTACAAAGTATGAAGAAGATCCCAAAAAAAGTTTTGCAATGTGTTACAACTGTGAGAAGAAGGATCCATCCGGATCTAACAAAAACATGAATTGTTGTAAAGAACAAAGTAGTAATCCTGAATTATTCAATGATAAATTGAAATCTGCTGACTACATGTTCGATAATGATACCGTCACAAGAATTTCAAAATTATATATTGAATCGGAAGAAAGTTGTGAAAATAAATCGTTGAAAATAAACAAATATACATAAATAATAAAAATGAATGTTAAAGCGATCCTTTTATTTTGTTTCTTCTTAAAATTGTTTTTGATCCTTTTATATTTTAACAATAAAAAAGAAAATATAAAAAAATTGGAACATTTTTTTCCACGTCCACTCAATTGTAAAGAAAAAAGTACAACTTCTATATCCATTGATTCTTTACCCATAAAGGTTTCATCAAATCAAACGGGTATCACAGACAATACCACGTTTTTGAAATTAATCAAGCAACAATTTTCTCAACCGGAAACAAAAACAGATAATTTAAAAAATATAATTCCTGAATTGTTTCTAAATAATCCGGATGAATTGGAAGAGATAGAATCATCTGTGAGGTTCCGGTTCACATTATTTCTTTCAAAAATAAATAACGAATTAAAAGACTTTATTTGTAATTATGTAAAATTGTCTAGTGTAAAAAAATTAAGTGAAACACATTTGATGGGAAAAGGTGAAGCTATTATTTTTAAAAAAGGCTACTCGTCTTATGCGAAACATATTGATCTTTCATTTGAAATAATAAACCAAACAGACTTATCAGAAGGGTTTCGGTTGATTGATATTGATGTTAAAGGATTGATTCCAGAGGATACACTAAATCAAACTATAAGCGGTGTTAAGAGTATTGATCCGACACAAATGAATGAACCATTTTCAAGAATATAAATATTTTTACATTTTATTTACATTTTAAGAAAGTATTTTTTTTTATTCATTTACATATCATATTCGTCATCATTTACGTCATCTAAAAACGTATCGAATTCAGAAGGTTTTCCAGCTGGATCATATGTCGGTATATAAGTGTCTGGTTCTAAGTTATGTTCATCGTTTTGACCAAACATTTTTTGATAATCATTTGGTAAAGCATTCGATAAATTTATATTTTCTAGATTGATATACAACAACCTTTGTTCATCTCCCATATTATCTTTAAAGTCAAACTTTTGTTTTTTATCCAACTCTCTCATTTCTTGAACATCCGCGTCATAATTATGCACGAGAGAATTTCCAAACTCAATAATACTATTGCTTAACTCATTCACCGTATCTAAAATCAAATCAGTGATCAGGGTAGTTATTTCCCTCAAATTTTGCTCGTCTTCTAATAAGTATGTGTATATGTCAGTTTGTGATTCTGTTATATTTTTGAAACTTGTTTCATCTAATATATTTGTTAATATTTTTTCAAAAAAAGTCATTATAACATTTAACATTACCATAGCCGAGTTGGAAACATTGTTTTTCGTCTTGGCGGTATTATTTATATTGTTGAAAATTAAAGTATCTATTGCTTTCGGAGGAGTAATTTGCTTCAATCTGTCAATAACCATAACGTGTTGTTGTAAATCTTCTATAATTTTATTTGCTTGTGAATTTACATCGTATTTATCGTTTGCTACTTTCGACGTAAATTCTTTATCAGGTTTTGATTTTTGTAAAAACATGAGAGAACTATCATCGATATATTGAATGTGTTGAACTCTGCTAAACTTATGAATACTTTTGCTAAACAATGTAAAAAGCTTATTTTCCATAAACTTAAAAAGATGTTCGTCATATAATGGTGCATAACGTTCGTCTATATCTTTAAAAAGTATGTATGTATCGGTAAGTGTTTCAAACATGTCAATTATATCATCACTTTGTTCTTTATGGAACGATTGGATTATATGTTGTATATTATTTAATTTATTTTCAGTTTTTAATTCGAAGTTTCTCCAAATATTACATTTGGTTTCAATAATTTCATCCGTTAGTAAGTCTTTAATGTCGTTAGCGTAATCTGGATTTTCTAATGTAAAACGATTTAGATTACATGATTCTATTCTTCCTTTTTCATTTTTTGCAATGTTATCATAAGTGTATAATATCCTTTCTTTAAACGTTACGTTTTCTTCGAATTCTAAATTGATATCGTGTCTTAGATCTCTCTTTCGTTTCAATTGTAAAAGACATGACGATGTATTTTTGTTTGAATAGGACATTTGGGTTTGATTGTAAATGATGTCATCTTCGTGAGAATCATATGAAACATAGTTTTTACAAATATTTGTGGGTTTGTTCATAAACCTATGTGATGGTTTGAAATTGGTAAACATATCTTTCATTATGTATCCTTTTAACTCTTGATCATGCAAGTCCGCACTTTTCTTTAATTTATCATTTTCTGTTTTAAGGGTGACATGTAATTCAGGCTTTCTTTCCAGAATTTCTGTTGTAATATATACTAACTTTTTCTTTGTACGATCCACATCTTTAAAATTTTCATTTTTAGAAAATAAGCCTGTCAACAAACACGCGAAATAGTTTAAGGTAGATCTTTCAGATTTTGTATCTTTGGAAAGTGGATACCCTTGTAATGCGAAAAGAGATTTACACCGAGAATATAATCTAGATATTTCCACATCGGTTCTGTTTATACTAACAAGGATCAACATAAACGCTGATATACTTACAATGTTAATGTACTCCCAATAAACTTCCATATCTTTGGTAGAATTTTTGAACATATTTTTAAAAGGTGTATCTTTTTTCATTTTTGGATTTTTTTTAAAGATTGCCTCTTTTTTCTCTAAAACGAGAAGCTCTAAATACTCCTTTAAATTAGTTAAAATATATTCGGTTTCTGATTTGTTTAATTTTATAATTCCAAAATGATGAGCAATTTCTTTGATATACATTAATGGGTTTTTCCTTGTAAATTGTTTTTTATCATTTTCCATCGTATCTTTTATCGAAGTACTCTCTCCAACCACTTCATAATTTAAATCTCGTGTATCCTCTACAACGTTAAACATTTCATCAAAATCAATCACATCTTCATTCCCGAAATAAGTCGAGTCGTTAATACTATGTTCATTCATTTTTTTAAGAAATGAAATATTTTTGAAATGTTGTGGTTTTATATTTATTTTGTAAAACAATCCTTTTTGTTTTGAAAGAATATTGAACGAGTTGGAATTTTCAATAGATGCCCTTTTATGTGATTCATAAAGAGAATTAAGCCACACATAAGAACTATGAGCTTCTTTATAATCGTTATTTATGACTAACTGTTTTTTATACTCTGTAAGTTCATTAATATTTTCATAAAAGAATTTCTCTTGCAGATCTGTTCTTTTCAGATCTTTAAGTTTGTTCAATTCATCTTTAAAGTAGGTAATTCTTTTCAAGATGTTATCTGATGTCGATGTATCTATTTTAGTGAGTTGATCATATATAAAAGACATCAGTAACATATATCCATTATCGAAAGAGTGGTGTAATAGGAATGATTTATGTAGGTTACTAAGCTTTTTGTTAGTAAGCTGAGTTGAGTATACTTCATTGAGTTTGTTTTGTTTTAACACTCTCATAAACGCAAGGCTTTCTGATTTTGACGCTTTGTAAACTGGTTCTACATTGGTTTCGTCCATTGGTGAATATGTGATTAAGTTTATAGATTTATGAGTACTCACAACCTTTTCAAGATATTTTATAATGAGATTTTGAACTTCTTGGTTGATATCGTAAGAAGAAAAATCATAATAAGTAGAGAGCATTTCGATAACATCATCTAAATTTTGGAGAGTTTCATTTGATTCTCGTAATTTTAAACTCAAAAATTCAACCACATCGGGTAGAATTAATTTTTTGAACATATTATATTGCCCTTCTTCAAATATAAAGAGTGTGCGATCAACTAACAAGTCCTGTTTTTTGTAATCAAACGAATTTTCCCCTGTATTGATTGTGAACCAATTTGTCTGAGTTGTATCAGATTGTAGTGAATAATAAACGAATTTTTTAAGAACGTTTTTATAGAGAATTTCTTGGTTCAAACGTATTTTGATAATATTATTCTTATGGTTTTCTATAACTCCTTCCATTTTACGAGTTTCCGTATATTTCGTAAAATACAGAGTAACTTTTTCATCTTTCTTTAAATTTTGTATCATCAACAGATATTTTGAAAAATTAAAAACTTTTACATTTTTTTTTGAAAACTTTTTGGTCTTATCTAATTCGGCAACGAATATACCGTTTATATTTAATTTATTAACTGATGATGTTGAATAAAATTCTAAAAAGTTGTTCTTATCTACAAATGCTTGTTGCAATCCTTTTTTCTCCAAATGTTTATTCACTTCTGTTTTGGACATATTACTCAGAACTTGACTGGTTATATCCATACATCTGGAGCCACTTTCTAAAACTTCGTATTCGTACGATTGCAAAGTATCCATAAATGTGGGACATATTCTCAAAACACTTTCATTACTTTGATTTTTTAGATCATAAATAGGTATAAATTCGTCCCCGGTAACTGTTGTTAAAAATTTATTAGCTTCTTCAATATCTTTTTTGGCAACGTTATATGCTACCTTTCTTTTTGAGTTTCTTTCATTAAAAAACTCCCACATATTAAGGTTGGTGTGATCGTTGGTTAAATCTTCTTCTTCTTCTTCTTCTACATCTAACTCAGTGATATATTCTTTTGCTGCATTAATAACAGGTACTACAGACTTCGTCCACAGTAAATTTTTTTTAGTAAATTTATTAGTGAACAACATATTAACGAATGTTAAATAGTTCATGTAATTCATTTTTTTTGTATCAAATTTATAAAGTTCGTTAATTTCGTTATACGTTTGATTTCTGGTATACACCGTAGGTGCATCGTTGTTGAAACGCGTCAGTGTAATTTCTCCTAAATCGTTTATTGGTTCAAATATTATATCATCCTCACTAATAATCATCTCAAAGTAATCTAAGTCGGTGGAAGGGATCTCTTCATGAACTAAGTCTATCGTTTTGAGGTCTATTTTTGGAATATCTTTTATATCATCAATATCATCATCATCAATATCATCATCAATATCATCAGGAACACTCTTTGTTTCATCTTTTATCGTAGTATGTTCTGATTCTATAAATGATGGTTCGTTTGTATTTTCATGTGCAAATCTATTGTATGTTCTTATTAGTTTCGAGCGTAATACTCTATTTTCTTGTTTCAATTCGTATATATATTCTTCGTTTTCTGAAAAGAATACTGGTTCGTAATGAATGTTCGCTATGTTTAAAATAATGAGTGTTTTGAGGTCACGATCATATACGTCAATAGATCTTTGGTAAAAGGTTTTATCCTTTAAAATAACGATGTTTATCCTTAAAAGTTTTTCAAAAAATGGTATAAATGTACCATCTAACCATTTGCAAGGATTGTTGAAAAACTTTTCGATATAATCCTCAATTGTAGGATATTTATCAGTATCAAGAGTAGGCATTACTTCTTCATTTAAATATTTTGTAATTTCATCATCTTCCTTTATTTTTGATTTGTACATGGATAAAACATCATTACTGAATTTAATTCTGTAGTTTTCCCCGTATGTTTTTTTTTTTGAAGAACTGAGGTTCCTGTATACTGGGTCTGTTAGATATAGATACGAATGTATAAAACACGTACCATGTCCTTGAACACCAGCATGATATAAATTTTGAAAATTTAAATTTTGGTATTTTTCAACTTGGTCCACTTTTAATGTGGTATATTTAACTGACATTTTTTTTTTATTGTTTTTATGTAATATAAAAAATCTTTTTGATTTATATTACAGTTATGAAAGAAATTTTTTATGATATTACTCATTTTTTTTTATGACATCATATCATTTTCTATAAGTGAATAAAATATGATGTCACGCGACTGATTTCCCGGTCTCCCGTAACGCATGTTTACCCATTCCGTTTCTTTGCGAAGAACACTATCAAATTCATTCAAATCATCTGTTGTAGTGTCAAATTCTTCGTCTATTTTATTTGACAATTGCTTTAATTGATTCAGCGTATTTTTTTCAACACCGACAATAAGATTATTATAATAACTCAATAATTCATAATCAATCTTCTCAGATTGGCTTCCATTTTGACGAATTGCTTCTTTATTTTCAGCGATCTTCTGCTCCGAATGTTTTATATATCGTTGGTCTATCATTTTATTCTCCAAAATGTTTTTTGAGTTTCCTGAAATGTTATTTTTATTATCATAAATGTTTTTAGAATTTTCGGAAATGTTTTTTGAGTTTCCTGAAATGTTAACAGAGTTTCCTGAAATGTTATTAAAGTTGTTCGATATAAGATTTGCATTTTTTTCAATATCTAATTCATTATTTTCAATATCTAATTCATTATTTTCAATATCTAATTCATTATTTTCAATATCTAATTCATTTTTTTCAATATCTAATTCATTATTTTCAATATCTAATTCATTATTTTCAATATTTTCTTCATTATTTTCAATATCTAATTCATTATTTTCAATATCTAATTCATTATTTTCAATATTTTCTTCATTATTTTCAATATCTAATTCATTATTTTCAATATTTTCTTCCATTACTTGGTTATCTTGTAAAATTGAATCTAAGATGTTTTTATTATTTTGAACAAACACATTGTCTTTTATTTTCATTTTTCCCATATCATTGAAATATTTTTTATTTATATCTTTGTGATATTTGATAACATTTTTATTATGTTCTGAATAATTCTGTAAATCATTAATTTTACTGTATATGTGCAAGATTAATACTAGTAATAACAAAAAACCAGTAAAAGATAACACGGATATGATTATATAATTCATATTTACTGATATAATACAAAAAAAAAAAAATCTGGTAATTGGAAAAAAAAAAAACCATATTTTTAAAAAGACAAACATGATATTTATTTAATTTTTTCAAAACGAGAGACCTATATATTTAGTTATTTATAATGTAAAATGGTTAGTATAGAGATCGCAATAACCGTGGCTGGGATAATGCTGTCAAACGTTTTATTATTGCTCAATAAAATTAAAGTCTTCAAAGGATGCTGTTGCGAATTCGAGACAAAGGAAGATGATAGAGTGCGATCCGCAAAAAAATGGAAGGACAAACTCTTTCCAAAAACTGAAAATAAGAACATATTGGATAGACAGACATCATTAGCTATATCAAATGTATCCACATCTCCAAAACATGAAAGAAGAAGACGATATAGAAGGAATTCTTCTTCCTCCTCTTCTTCTATAGAAAAATATAATAGGAAATATCGTACACGTTCTCCTCGTAAAGATAATTCTACAGAAAATAGAATAAGAAGAAAAGAGAGCAGTGTGGTTAAAAATATAGTTGTAACAAATATATTAAGCGCAAATAATGATGATATTATAGCAGTCAAAACAGAACATAGTGTCACAGAAGAACAAAAAACAACAGATTGGACATTTTTTTTCAAAAACGAGAATACAACACCCACAAACGAAAGATATGAAAGAAAAATGTCAATTAAAAAAACAAAATCCAAAAGTATGGGTGACATTAATGAAAGCAAAAATAGAATGTATTATGTGGATATGTTAAACAACGTTCAAAGAATGGGTTCATCTAGTGATGACGAATTATCTAATTTTCAAAATGGTATTGATGAAAATGGTTCACCAAGAATACATATTAAGGAAATCCAAATAATTTAATTTTTTATACATCCACTTGAGAAAACGATACCCACTCTTCTGTTAGTTGTAAAAGTTCGGTTTCAATACGTTCTAAATTTTCTTTCATGAATGAATAAAGCTGTTTGACTGAAACAACTTTGTTGAATTTGACCTTCAAAATGAATAACTCTTCTAATGGATGAGGAACACTATATCCAACATAGTCTAGATCGTAAGTGTCGTTATCCGGTTTTTTCCTGATATGATTATTCAACATATGCGATTGGATAAGATTTCCAACAGTATGGGTATAATTTTTAAAAGTGATAACATACATATTGGGTACATCGGCAGGGACAATGGTAATAACTTCAGAATCATTTTTTTCTCGTAATTCAACAAGTAATTTTTCAAACATATTAGTTAGAATAACAATTGATTTGTACAATATGAATTTGGCAGATAAACCAGTTTCTGACTCCAAAGAGAATTGGAATGAATTAGGATCACCATATTTATTTTTTTTATAATGACGATACTGTTCGAGTGAATTAAAATCTTGGATCATGGATTTTTTCTCTTCTTTTGTTTTATCTTTAATTTGTTCATCAATTACGCTTTTTGCAAAAGCTTTATCTATCGTATTAAAAAATGTACATTCACTCACCACTCCCCAACAAATACAATCTCGTCCGACGCCTTTTCTAGCATACCCGCTAACTTTAATATGATTTCCTTTATCATTATCTTCTAAATTTGGTTTCAATTTGGTTAAAAGAATATGATCCTCTGTAATTTCATTGGCGGGAAAAAGTCTTTTTATAAAACTAGCAGGCATTATTTTACCAGTCTTGGTATTTAAGATTTGAAAATCTCCTGTGGTTACACACACTATTTCATTACTAGTGTTACTTTTTTCTAGAATAAATTGGTATTCAGGTTGAGACCAATTATCAATTTCATCTTTATCGAAATGAATTGGAATAAGACTCAAACGATGAGCAAGAAACTCATTATGAAGAGGACTATCATTTTGTTCAATTGTTAGATCATTTTCAACAAAATGATTATTGAGATCAAAATAGAAACCAACACTAGGAATATCAGTAAATACAGTTCTACGAATTGAATTGACTACACTTACATCAATGTCGTTAATTTCAAAACTGATACGGGATCCATTTGTATTTGTATCAAAATTAGTAAAATGCATTGTTACACACAAATGAGATATATAAAATAAGATATATTTAATACAACAACAAAACGTTTAAGTTTAAATCAATTTTTTAAAAAAAAAATTAAATTCAAAATAACTTTTTATATTTAAAAAAACGAAGTATACATTTCATTATACATATTTTTAATTGGAATGAGTACTGAGAAGCCCGTACTATTTTATAGCTCGCATTGCAGTCATTCGGACGAATTACTGAAAAATATGTTCAAGTGCAATATTAAAGACAAGGTTGAACACGTTTGTGTAGAAACCGCAAAATCTATTCCATCCTTCGTTGATCGTGTACCATTATTATATTTCGATGGAAAATTTTTAATTGATGAAGAACTCTTCAATTATATTGATTCTCTTAAAAGCACCAAAGAAATAGAAGCATTTGTTGTCCAAGAGATGGGAAGTGGATGTGGAAATATATCTGACGCTTATTCATATCTTGACGAAGGTGAAAGTTCTTCTCGTCCACACTTTCTGAGCACAGATAATGTCGAACATAAAATAAATACCCCGCCTGAAGAAGATAGTAAATCCGATCGTAATACAATGAGCCTTGAAACATTAATGATGCGTAGAGATCAAGATATTAAAAAATAAAAAAAACATTTAGAGAGCAACTCATAAAGACTTCAATATAGAGTCAATAAAATGGATGATTCATCAAAATGGATTTCTTGCTTCAACACTAAATTAGAGGAATTTTTGAAAGATCTCATTCTAACTTATCCAGATGATAAGGATTTTGTTATGTTTAAACAAAGTTACAACCTTTTGAAATTAGTAGATGATAGAAAACCAGTCCAAATGTTCGCAGTATATGCTCCGAAATATAGGGAACAAATTTTAAAACAAGATGAAACCTTTTTTCTATATCATGACTTCAAAGAGGAATTCGAGAATATAAATGATAGTAACTTGTCATTGAATATATTGATTAAACTAAAAAAATATTGGAGTCAGATGAACTCTGAAAATAAGGGTATTATTTGGAAATATCTTAACATTCTTTTTAAATTGAACGATAAGATTTGTATTTAAAGATACTTGTATCTTTTTTTAAAAATGGCATCCGTTACAGAAGCACATACTCTTTTAAAAAAGATAGAATACGTTTTTAACAAAATCTATCTTAATCTTATTAAGGAAGTTAAACAAAAAAATGGTGAATTAAAAAAAATAATTAAACAGCATTATTCAGTATTTGATAAATCATCGTCGAAACATTTCGAACATCTTTCTTCAGAAATTAATAAATCAAATGCGGCTAATGTTTTTGTGAAAGCATACTCAGAAGATTTGTTAGTTAATCAAGAAATTTTGGATATATGTTTATTGAAAGATATAAGCGTTAAAGATATTGTAGATGTTGTACAGGAATGTGAAAAGGATGTTTTGAAGAGTTATTTATATATTCTGTATATGCTAGTACATCTACGTACAGATGAATCACAATTGGATACTATTGAAAAAGTTAACGAATGTGAATTCTTGTTTAAGACTAGTATGCGTTTGGCTAACTCTACATCAACTGATAGCATTGATATGCAAAAAGAATTAGATGATATTATTGACGATGATTTGAGAAGTCTTATTGAAAATATTTATGAGAGTCGCAAGAATATGACCAAAGCATTAATTAATTCTTCTTATGAGGTTGATGAAGATATTACAGATCAAAACGATATGTTTAAATCTGCTTTTGATATGCTCAACGACAGTAAAATTGGAGAATTAGCTAAAGAAATATCTCAGGATATTGACATTAGTGGTTTGAATATGGATAATCCTGAACAACTTCTAAATTTTGATGCTATGTTGTCAGGTAAAAATACAGCATTGAGTGATATTATTGGAAAGGTGGGTACAAAGATCGCTGGGAAAATTGAAAATGGAGAACTCAATCAAGAAGATTTGATGAAAGAAGCTTTCAGTATGATGTCTAAATTGAACGGAAATAACTTTATGGAGGACATGATGGGTGCTATGGGAGGAAAGGGGGGGATGGGAGACATGATGGGTGCTATGAGTGGAATGAGTGAAATGATGAAAGCTATGAATGGTGATAAGCACAATGATTCTGATGATGATATAGGTTATGAAGTAGCAAACACGGAAAAGTCAAGGAAAGCCAAAAAACAGACACAGCTAAGAAAAAAACTTGAAGAAAGAAGGAAATAAGTTTTGTAAGTTATTATTTTTTTTT
>Ga0222671_1000220_pt1 | contig 22901 bp, 18 predicted proteins | sample AntAcemetagen797_FD_179849 | JGI IMG/M metagenome (GOLD analysis project Ga0222671, IMG submission 179849) | Saline water microbial communities from Ace Lake, Antarctica - #797 | ecosystem: Environmental > Aquatic > Non-marine Saline and Alkaline > Saline | place: Antarctica: Ace Lake... | reverse complement strand
TCAAAAGGCATGAACCAAAAAGATTTTGCGGCGACCATGAACGTAAAGCCCGACATCATACAAGGGATTGAGTCGGGGCGTATTATACCGGACGCAAAGTTGATGCAAAGCTTGAAAAGTCGAATTTCTTAATTTTTTTATTGAAGAGAATCTACAATGACTATTAACATCTTGTGAATACCCATGGTTGACGGAGGATTCTTTTTAAACAGATTTTTGTACGCCACCTTAACTTTTTTAAGATTCGGTAGAGACACGTTCGTTTCTTCTTCTTGAAATATAATCAATTGTTTTTTCAAAAAAGTAACCGCTTTTTTGTTAATCTTGACAAAATAACTAAAATCATTGTGTATAGGTGCGTTTTTCTCGACACGCGCCTCTATGTAAAGATCCTCGTCCGTGATGTATGTCTTGTTCATATTTATTATTTCAATACCGACAGACATAGACTTACTAGCTACCTGGATAGACTTTCCTTTTCCAAGCATAATCATTTCAACATCTTTACCTGTTAAATAGTCCACCTCCTTTGTCACTTTATGAAATGGAGCTGTACTTTGAATGTCACGTGCTCCACCTGATTTGTGGTAAGTACTAGATATACTTTTACTGATTTTTCTCGTTAGTTCTTCCATTTCCTTTTTCAAATTTGAAGAAGGTGATTGTTGGTTCTCCTTTTTTTTACTTGTTGCTTTAGGAACTCTTGGAGCGTTAGGAACTCTACTAACTTTGGATTTACAACCTTTCGATATTACCCACTCGCAATTAGGACTGGTTTTACATACAGCTTTACGTAATTTTCCACAAGCCATAAATTTTATATAATTATGTATTAGAAAAAACAGAAAAACGCCCGAAACGGACCTTAAGGTGGAATTAATTAATTGAAGAGAACTCTCCAGGAATTATTGTTTAACTGAAGAAGATTTACAATGTCATGTAACATCCTATGAATGCCCATGTTTGACGGATTCTTTTTAAATAAATTTTTGTACGCCTGTTTAACTTTTTCAATATTCGGTAGAGAATTGTTATTGCTGCTTGTTCCTTGTTGTTTGTTCCTTGTTGCTTGTTGTTTGTTCCTTGTTCCTTCAAACTCTTCTTGAATCCAACTCAATTGTTTTTTCAAAAAAGTAACCGCTTTTGTGTTAATCTTGATAAAATAACTTTCCCCATTGTGTACATCCCAATTCGAATACTCCCTTTCGATACTACCCAATCGCAATTAGGACTGACTTTGACATTCAGCTTTACGTAATTTTCCACAAGCCATCTAATAAATTATGTATTAGAGAAAAAAAAAAGCGTTGAAACAATGAAAAAAAAGAATACAGTTTTCAATAAATGTTACTTCTGTCCCCTCTCTTTAAAGTTTTCAATAACGACATTCTTATCGGTGGAGGGGTTAAAATTTCCAAACCACCCATAACAACAATAACAAATTACCGCGCGTCGTCCGAGTTACGTGTGAACAACAAAGTGGTCGTTACGTACGACAATGCTACACCAGACCGTTACGGTGTCGAGATTACGGACATAACACTGGTTCAACATGACGAGACACAAGTGGACGTGTCAATCGTTGGGTACGATAACTTTGTAAATAATGTGAACGTCGACACTTCTTCCTCGTTGAAGTGTAGTGTTGTCGCGATCAGACAGGACCACGAAAACACAAAATATAATTTGAACCAACGACCCACGATTATGTTACTCGAGAGTCTTGGGAAAGAGGTTCCGTTGAGTTTATTGGGGTCTACTTTAGTACATCCGGTGAGATCGACCGGCGTGCGGAACGACGCAAACGATAACCGAAGCGTGGTGAATCAAAGTCGTATATTTCGTGAGACTAGTTTCAAACAGTCCATCGAAAGTCATTCGCACAACCACGACGAGTACGTGGACGTTGCGACGAAACAGACGTTTCCGATATACGGACCACACAAGTACGACGTGATTGTTATTTTAAACGACAAAAATATCACGTTCGCGTCAATCAAACGTTCCTTATTTGTCCACGGCGTGTACGACGTTATGGTCGAGCCGGCACGCACAGGAGGCGTGCGGACCGGTGTAAATTTGAACGACAGTGTCCGGGTGACATGGAAACTCTCAACCGGAAACGAACTAGTACCGGAAACTAGTATCGTCGAACTCCGAGACAACGACGGGAACTTGTTAGTGACGGTACCACCAGCAACAACAGCGGATGGTACCGTGGTGGTGGCCATGTCGAGTCTGTTAACAGGTTCTTACAGAGGAACCGTGCGCGGGTACGTACAGTACAAACACGTTCATTGGAGTCCTTTGAACTATTCGAACGTGATTGTGTTTGAGACGTCCAACGAGCCGACGACCGTTGAGTTTTTCGTATCGAACGACGAAAAAAAACACGGCAGTGTCGGGTACGATCAGTTGTATATTCAATTGGTCACGCTCGATACCATCACGGGGTCCGCAAACGCGTCCCTTCTCGAGCGCGTGGTAACGCTCCGTTTGTACGAAGACGAGGCGCGGACGATTCAGAGAACCACGGTGGTATTCACGCGATTGTACGAAGCACATGTCGTGAGTAACTTGGAAACCGCGACCGCTTACTACGCTTCGTACGATATTAACGACTTTTTAAACCCCGTGTATTCCGCCGACGTGATCGACGCGCGATACTCGACTCGAACGGACCCGGCGACGTTGGTTGCGGAGGACATAGATGGACCGGAAATCGAACTCACTCTGAATGTGACCGGCACGAGTTTCACGGCACGGATTACCGACGCGTCGTACATCGTGAACGTACGATACTCACTCAACGCCGATTTGGAAATGGACCGCGTAACGACTTATCAACAGTGGACAAATGTCAATATCGAAGAACTTTCCAAGGAAGTTGTAACACACCAAGAGATATTTGTTTTTTACAAAGACGATACGAACGTAAATCCGTTTCTGGTCTCTGCTGCCAATAATACCACCACCTCTTTCAAACTATTCGTAGAATCAACCGACATTCTAAACAACAAGACGTTACAAGTTCGGACCATTCTACTAAATTAACCTTTTAAAAAGTTAAATAATAAAGGAAATAATGGTATCCGCCTGTTGTTTTTTCAAACAAAAACCTAAAGTATTAAAAAAACCCAACGCTTGGGCTACTACTACTTCATTGTTTCCCGCGTCGGCGCCTGGACATTTGTACGTGATCAAAGAACGCGAGTTTCTAAAAACGAACGAACACATCTTGAAAATCGGGAAAACGACATGTATAAAGAATCGCATGCCCGCGTATCCCAAAAACAGCCGCATCATGGCGATTTATTATTGTGGTACGAACATCCACGACGTGGAAAAGCGGTTGATTGATTTTTTTGATAAACAGTTTATAAAACGATCCGACATTGGTAACGAGTACTACGAAGGAACGAGTGAACGAGAAATGGTGTTTCACTTTTTACAATGTATGGTCGAGTGGTGTTCTTCTTGAGTCGGAACACGTTTTTGTTTACTCGAGTGGAAACAACTTGAAATAACACTCCGCACACTTGTCCACATCGTCCAACGCGCGATGGGACTGTTTCCAACCGGCGCGGCGGTCGCACAAAGTGTGGTACAGATCCACGAGTTTAGGGTACTTGACCAAATTGAGTCGCGTTTGTGCGGTTTTCATCGTACAAACTTTATGGGCGCTCACAAGAGTCTGAACGTCCAAGAAATTGAAATGCACGCGTTCTTGTCGTGTTACTTGTTCTTGTGTTTCTTCTTCCCCCGCAAGGACGATGCGCCAAATTTCAGAGAGCATGATGTTCAGATCAAACTCCATGTTATGACTTACTAACGTGTCACAGCGTTCGACGTCCATCAAAAAGTTTGCAATCACAAAATCGATACGCGATCCGTACTGTTCGGCGGTTTCGTGTTTGATTCCGTGTATGTCACTGTTTTCGATTTGGAATCGGTCCGGTTTCACAAGAACCGATACCGCTTTAACAAGCATGTTATCGGCATCAAAGACTTTGTACGCGAGTTCCACCACACGAGCGGTATCAAAAGCGTGGTACTTTTGGGGGTCCGGAAACCGACGATACATCGATTCACGAACGGGAAGACCGGTCGTTTCCACATCAAATACGAGAGTTCCAGGCATATCTTTTATTTCTTTGGTTTTTTAATTCGGTTTGCTTTTGTAGTTGTTGGAATTTGATTCTTGCTTACCTTAAGTCTACCAGACTCTTTAAGTTAATTTAAGCAAGAAAAAAAAAAGGATTACAATATATTATATACTCTGAATTATGGATAATAAAGTGACTATTAAAAAGGGCGAGTACGTACGTGTTACGACCGGCGGGAACCATACGCGGTGGTACTACTACTCTTGAAGAACATTTGGACTGAACACCATCTTGAGAATCTCGCGCGACCCTTTGCGAACCGGCGTGACGCGGTGGAGTAGGTCTTCGGGTTTGACCAACACCAACGTACCTTCGCGTGGAACGATGTGTTTCTTAACAAAAGAACCTTGCATGTACTCGAACACCGAATCGGAGTCGTTATGTAGTGTGAGTACGCCTTCGATATACTCCGCGTCAATTGACAGGCGCTGGTCGCGGTGCCAGTTCATTCCGGTTGAACCGGTGTAGTACAGACGATACTCGACGGGAACGTCGCGTCTCACGTGGTACCCTGGTAACAGTGTATCCAAACGGTCGTACAACTCTTTGTTTGAAGCCGGTGTCAAAGTAATCGACTTGCGCCCGCCTTGGCCGACGTGTACGTCTGTGGGTTGTGAAGGCGCTCGTAAACGTGTTCGTAATAAAGGCGCAATCAAATGTTGAATGTCTCGAGTGTCGCAGATGTCGGTGCGATAAATGAAAGGGGGCGAAGACCTCCACCACGGAGACGAAGACCTCCACCACCACGGATTAATAATTAAAAATAAAATCAACAGAAATAGAACTAGTCTCATTGTTGTGTTTTTTTCTTTTGTTACTCTAAAATTAGTTTACGTTTTTTTTTTCTCAACGCCATTTCGAAATGCACGTTTCTCGACAAGAACCAGTACCACGGACGTTCGGGTCGGTACACGCGTCGTTCGCGTCGATAAATTCACAGTACTTGGTCATCTGGTCGCTCGAAGGGATACCCGGGTTGTTTTCGATGAACTTCCCGTACGTGAATTCGTCCGAACAGTTGGTCCCTTCACACGGCATGGATTCACGATCGTTGTCCACTTCACATACGTGCAGGGTAAGATCGGCTGGGTCGATCCCGTGATGACTGACGTTCATGTCTTGTATGTACTCGACTTGTTTGCGGAACCTTTTTCCAGGCCCACATTTGGTGTTACACATTTCGTAAACGTTCGTGTAAAAGCACATTTTTTTGTTATTAACGTCTGGCGCGGACTCTACGACTTGTGCTTTCACGACAACTTCTTGTTCTTGTTCTTCTTCTTGTTCTTGTTCTTCTTCTTGTTCTTCTTCTTCTTGTTCTTCTACTTTTGCAGGTTTTTTCACCTCTTTTGTACGTTTTTTACGTTTTTTGGAATCCTTCTCCTTCTCCTTCTCTTTTTCCTTCTCCTTCTCTTTTTCCTCCTTTTTGTTGTCGTCGTCTTCGTTAGAACCGCCTTTCAAAAATAAGAAATAAACACTTGTCATGACGATCACCGCCAACGACAAAAGTAGTATGGAAATCTGAAATGAATCCATGGTATGTGTGTGTATATATATACTTTCTCGTCAGGAATTTTTTTAAAGGATGTGCGCGAGTTTTATTTCACGCGCCGAAACGTTTACGCGCCGAAAAAAAGAAGGGGGTGAGGTGGGGTTGGTATTTATAAAACTCGGGTCGTGGGTAATTCCAATTCACAAAAACACAAAACACACAATGAGACCCACCATGTTTATGTGCATGGTCGTTACCCGCGACCCAACGGACTTGCACGGGTTATACCGCGTGTTGCGCGAGACGTACGCCGACAACGTGACTGCCAAAAGTCCCGGTTCATTGGGACAAACGGTACCGGACACAAACCTGTGGCAGATCGGGTCGTTGTCTCTGAAGATAAACACGTACAGTGTGTTTGTGTTCAAGACCAAAGTGAAAATATCCGGCGGGAGTAAAGACTTCAACGAAGAACAAGGAGAACCCGGAGGGGACTACGACGAGTGGTTGGACGAGCATGTCGTGTCGCCGGTGATGCGCGCTCTTCACACGGAGAGTACGAGTTGGAAACTGTGTCTTCTCAACGGCTCGCATCTACTGGAAGACGTCAACGCGAAGAACTACATGCGTTTGTGTAAAGAACTTCGACCAACGCACCTGTTCTCACAAGTGATTCCACCGACGATGTTCACCGCACCAGAGAGGCGAGGGCGCGTATGTAGCATGTGTATGAAATGCGCGCAAGGCGGAGGGTCCATTCGGTTTGATCATAGCGGGAAAGCCCAAATGTTTGCGTTCAAATCGTTACGCGATATGGACGCATGTGTAAAACATTTAATTGAAATTATCAAAATCACTTAAAGAATAGTACGCCTTGTTAAAAGAGGATGGAGCCGCAATGTTTATGTACGACCCAGCCAATTCGTTTAAACAAAGCGCCCTTCATTTCGCGATTCAAGAAATTGACCAAGACGAGCGTTTATTTGAACTTTTGCCAAAAGCTCGCGACTATATTCACATGACGGATATTTATCACTTGTCGCCGCTCCATTATGCGGTACAATACGACCGCGTACACTTGGCTCGCTGGTTGTTGCGTCACGGGGCCAACGTGCGTCAAAAAGATATTTACGGGAACAAACCGGTCCAGTACGCGCGTAGATATTATTCGCAAAATCCGTACCATAACGATATCGTACGGATTTTGTGTTTATACGAAAGAATCCAACAAATAAAATGCAAGATTCGTTGTATCGGTGCTCTAGTGTGCGCGTACTATCGGTCGGTACATAACGTGTGGAAACCGTTTGGTGTGGGTTATTTTATAGCGCGTAATGATTTTGAAAAACATTCGTATTAAATTAAAATGAACGTTGACCAGTTGGCAGAATCTATATTTGTGAAAAACCGGTACAACATGGAGATGTCGCTCGATCTCAATCAATGTATGTCTGAAAAACAACTCGCACACATGTTGTACGCTTTGTTCATGAAAGGGTTGGTATTGTTGTTCGGTCACGATCAAAAATTAACGTTAAATCAAGTCACTGAAGAACAATTAGAGGTTGTGTCCATGAAATTACGACTCGCGCATGTTAAAACGAATGTCCAAATCATAGACAAGGACACGGCGGTGATGCTAGACTATCTCCCGGAAAATACCCACGGGATTCCTTTAGAACTCTATGTCATAAACGCCAGTCGGAAAGAGAATTTCACAAAGTCGGTCACTGACATACGAGACTGTGTATTTCAATTGTACATGGAAAGACGTTTAATACGCGTATCCTTTGATATCCTCAGATAAGTACGTTCAATTAAAATAGCACCTTAAATAGTTCACCTTTGATTGCTTCGTCCGTGAGTTGTTTCAAAATTCGTTTGAAAAGAATCGTCGACTTGTTGTTACCACCACCGCATGTTTTGACATGATCGTTAATAACCACATCGAAAAGCTCCGAATCGACGTTCAAGCTATTAATGGTATTGTACATGGATTCGGCGTCCTTTTGTTCGAGTTTACGAACGGAACGGTCCCATTCTCTCACGGTACGTACAAACCCCACCACGTCGTCGTTAATAGAGTCTGTATTCAATGGGACCTCGTTGATGTTGAATAGGTCCTTGACGGTTTCGACCATACCGATCGTTTTCTCTTTGGACTCTGTTTCTAAATACTGGTAGAGTCGTGTTTCCACTTCATTGAGTTTTGGTTCGGGTTTTTTTTCTTCTTCTTCTTCAACAACTACTTCTTCCTGCTTCTTAGGCGGCGGCGGTGGAGGGCATTTCTTGTACCACGCGAACAACGCGCACACAACGGCGACCATGACAACCACGGCGGACAGATACTTTAGATTCATTTTTAATACAATACTTTAGTTTTTTTTAGTACCGTTAAAACTCACTTCGTCAGCATCAAGGCGTCTACTTTGGCGGTAAGCTCTTGCAAGGCGAGGGTGAGAATAGAGACAACCTTGGGGTAGTCCACGGACTTGATCCCAGTGTTGGGGTTGGTATGTACGAGACTGGGGAAGTTCTCTTCGACCTCCTGTGCGATGAAACCGTACTCCATCAGCTGGGACTTGTTCGCGTCCTTCCAATGATAGTTCACGGCGTGAAGCTTTGAAACCAGACCGAGTCCGTCTTCCATCGACACGATGTTCTTTTTCAGGGTTCGATCGGACTCGGCGGTGATCGTGTTCGCGGTGATGTTCGTGGTGTAAATGTTGGCGTTCGCACCTCGGCGTTCAAACACGGTGTTGTTAATAATCACTTTGGTCTCGTCGCCGAAAGAGTTGACGTAACTGTCAACGTTGGCGAGGCTGAAGTCGACGTTCCCGTTAATCTGGAGAGACAGACTTTCTCCGTTGGACAGACCGTCCGCACCGTAACCGGTCTCGTACCTAAGGAGTTCGGCGTTCACCATAATCTGTTTTTCGTCGGACGCGTCGAACTTCATCGCGAGACCACCTTTTTTAAAGGTGGCATTGACGTCGCTGAGGAGCTCTTTGGTCGTGCCTTGTTCGTTCACAAAAGCCAACTCGAAGTCGATGTTGTTGAACTCGATCCACTCCAGCTGCATGATATCACCGGTGGTTCCGTCAATCGTCAAACCGCGGACGTCGTCGGGAGGGCCCGTGAGGACGCCGAGCTTGATGGGATCGTTGGAGGTCACCACAAACCCGTAGTTCGCGCGGACGGAACCGCTCTTCACGTAGGTGTACGCACCGTTGAGTACTTCGGCGCTCACGTTCATGTCGAACGCGCGCTTCATGGTCAAGGTTTTCCAGTCGGCGACGCCGGTGGAGTCCACGAAAGACTCGATTTCCCAGATACCGTTCAGACCTTTGAAATCGGTCGCATTGTGGGCGTACTTGTCGGTGAACTCGACACCGGTGTAATAGGACGTCGAGTTGTTGATGGAGGTCTCGTCCAAGTGCATAATCAGCACGCGCTTCTTGGGGATCGCGGGACCCGTAGCCTCGGTACCGGACGCGGTGATGGTCGCTAGTTCGGTCGCGTCTAACGCAACACCGTCGAACATAATCTGTTTATCACCGACCGCATCTTCCAAGTGAAACTTTAACTCACACATATCATCACCATCGGCGTTGGGATCGTTCTTGACAAACTCAATCGCGTAACTGGTGAACGTACCAAAAGCGTTGTCGATAGCCTTGTCAAAGTCGCTTGGCGCACCGCCTTCCAAACCACCCGAAAGACTGTAGTCGGTCGCTTTACGGGGCTTGAGACCCTGGACGTTCTCCTGGACAGCCTCGTTCACGTACTTTTTGTTGGCCGCGTCAAAGTCGTTGATGGGCGTCGCGACATTGGTGATGCGGATAGCGTTGCTCGTGGAAGCGCTGGAAAGGTCCAAGGTGGTACCTTTGAGGGTGACCGCGCCGCTAGCAGTCTTCGCTTGGATATTGTCGGTAAACACGTTCGTCACGGTGAGGTCGTCCCCGCTAAACTCGGTGTTCTCCACGCTCACTTTCAACGCCCCGTCGTACTTACTGATCTGTGCCGTCTTGACCGTGCTGTCGTTGAACTCGGTGTCTTCAACCTTGACGATACCACCCACGGTCGCGTTCTTCAGCACGTTCGACGCCATGTTCATCGCACCGATCTTGATCTGTGCGGTGCCGGTCATATCGAGAGTACCCTCGGCGCCGAAATCGATGGTACCAGTGCTCATGTTGAGCGTACCCCCGGTGGTCATGGTCTGGATCAGTACGTCGGACACAGCGCCGTCGCTCAGGCTCATGGTGGAGGCCCCGCCCGTGGTAAAAGTCAGATTGGTCAGTTCGGTCATCGCTTGATCCTGGACCCGCACCCCTTCGACCGTGATATAACCGCCGTTGTTGTGCTGAATTGTTCCGGTCGGACCAAGAAGATCCACGGTACCCACAGTCAGAGTGTCCGTCATCGCCAGATTTTTAAGATCCAGCATGTCGCTCTGGTTCATGTTGAGGGTGCCGGCCGCGGTCATATTGAGCGTAGCGAGATTGTTAAAGATACCGTCGTTGAGGTCGATCGTTCCAGCCGCGTTGAATGACATATTGGATACGAGACTCATGTCCTTGCTGTTGAAGAGAATACCCTCGAGGTCCACGGAACCACCGGTAGGGTTCCGGATCGTCGGCGCGCTGACTTCGTTGGTCGAGTTGTCCTTGTTAATCACTAGCGTCGTCCCGAGCTTGAGGTTTTCCACGTTTTGAACGTCACCGTCCTGCATGTCGATCACACCGCTGCCGTCCACCTTCATGTTGAGGACATTTACGTCGTTAATCGTACCCTCGCTCATGTTGAGTGTGGAAGCGCCTCCGACGGTGAAGGTTGCAGTGGAGATCTTATCCATCGTCTGTTGGCTGAAAAGGATCTTTTCGATATCCACGGAACCACCGCTAGGGTTGTGAATCATGGGCGCGTCACCGTCACCACCGGCATCTTGAATCACCAGCGTAAGACTGGCGTCGGTGGCACCGAACGTCATGTTTTCCACGTGTTTCACGTCACCGTCCTTCATATCGAAGACACCGCTACCGTCCACCTTCATGTTGAGGACATTTACGTCGTTAATCGTACCCTCGCTCATGTTGAGTGTGGAAGCGCCTCCGACGGTGAAGGTTGCAGTGGAGATCTTATCCATCGTCTGTTGGCTGAAAAGGATCTTTTCGATATCCACGGAACCACCGCTAGGGTTGTGAATCATGGGCGCGTCACCGTCGCCACCGGCATCTTGAATCACCAGCGTAAGACTGGCGTCGGTGGCACCGAACGTCATGTTTTCCACGTGCTTGACGTCACCGTCCTTCATGTCGAGGATACCGTTACCGGTGGTCGTCATGTTCAGGTTGGTGATGTGCTTCATGGAACCTTCGACCATATCAAGGACACTGCTTTGGTCGACGAAAGTGGCGTTCTTAATCAAGGTGATGTCTTGGTTCTTGAAGTCGACGCCTTCCAGAACGACACTGTTGCCCATGTCGTTGTTAATCTCGTTGGTGTTGTGGAGACGAATGTCGCCCACGGACAGATCGGTCACGTTAATGATAGCACCGTTCGCCATGTCGATGTTACCGCCGCCCATAAACAGGGTACCTCCGTTGAGATTGATGCTACCGGTATCCTGCGTAAGGGTCATGGTCTTTACGTTCACCACGTTACCTTCCGCAAAATCGGACACGCTGAAAGGAGCCATAGTGATGTTCTGAATGTTGTTAATATCACCTTGGGTCATGTCGAGCACACCGGCGGATTCGCCGAATACGATCGAATCGTTGGTAACATTGAGCATGGCCGTAGCGCCGCTCTCGTAAAACTGCATGGAAGAAACCTGGGTAATGCTACCCTGACTCATGTCAATCGTACCTGCACCGGCCTCGGCCATCACCAAACTGGTCACTTTGGACACCGTGTCCGTTTCGATGTTGGAAACGAACAGCTGACGGGCGTGGATATCAGCGAGGTCTTCCGGGGTGTACGATAACGTGGTGACATCCGCTTCGTTGGTGCTGGTGACGGTTCGTTTCGTAAACATAAACCCCGCCTTATCAGCGCCGTTATCAGGACGAGCGACAAGCGATAAGAAGAGCGAGTCGGCTTCGCCAATGTATTTTTCAAACTCCATGAGTTCTGGACGCACTACACATGTATCTGTGGATGACATCTTGTTATACATTCTTATACACAAAAAAAAATTTGGTACGTTGTTAATATATGTGTGTTGTTTTTTGAAAAAAGGAAGGTTTTTTTTTTGGTAAAATTCACCTGATTGGTTTAAAACCCAAACTCACGAGAATTCCAGACCTAAAGCGCCCGGACTCGCGATTTTTTTAAGCGACCACGAGTAGTGTAGATGCCATTCTCTTACACAACTGAGCTTTGGTACCGGTTGTACCCAAACGCATTTGTTCCGCTAGATTCCGTAAGAATTTGAGCGTTTTGTTTTCACATAGTGTCGTGCGCTCGGTAACTTTATTAGAAGGTACGATAATCATCGGACGACCTTTCGCGTTCCGGAATTGTGCGATACGGTCGCAAATGTCCTTTTTGGTTCCCTGTGTACTCACCCCTTGGTCTTCGGCCAGCTTTTTGAGTTGCGTGAGCAACTTGGACGCACATAGGACCTTTTTCAATTGTTTCTTGACCGGTTCGACTACATAATACGAAGTTTTCGGAACAACGCGTGTTTTCAGAGTCGGTGGTGTTTTCGGAGTGAAAGGTTCCATGTTGTTGTTACGGTCATGATTCTCGAGCCAGTTCAGACGGGCATCGCGGTTCGCGTAATCGTTCCTCCACGCGTCCTTCGCCAACGCGACCAGTTGATTCAACGTCTTGTCGGGATGGTTGTTTTGAAGACGACCAATAACACTACGGTGTTTTGTGAAACGAAGCATCGCCGCCTCGCTATTGGGGTCGATTCCCACGTTCCTGTTTGGTAATACTACCGGGTGGTTAGCAAGCCAGTTCCGACGGGCCTCGTGATCGTAATCGTTCTTCCACGCGTCCTTCGCCAACGCGACCAGCTGGTTTTCCGACTTGTTCGGATGGTTGTTACGAAGACGTGTAATAATAGTACGGTGGGTAACAAAACGCATCATCGCAGCGTCGCTGTTGCTGTTACTGGAACGACTGGAGCGAATGGAACGAATACTACCGTTGTTCTTGGACCGCACGCTACTGTTGTTCTTCTTGGAACGACTGGATACAGCTCCTGAACGCACACTAGCACCGCCGTTATTGTCGTACAACGAATGCAAAAAGGCTGAGTTCGGGGCATTGACCGAAGCAGTCCGCGCGCTGCTGTTGTTCTTCTTGGAACGACTGGATACAGCTCCTGAACGCACACTGGCACCGCCGTTATTGTCGTACAGTGAATGCAAAAAGGCTGAGTTCGGGGTATTGACCGAAGCAGAAGAAGAAGAAGAAGACTTCCGTGCGCTACTTTTTCGGGAAGAGCGACCATCACTGTTCCTGGATGTGGCTCCCGAGCGAACACTACTCTTCTTGGAACGACTGGACACGGCGGCTGAACGCACACTAGCACCATTGTTACTGCCGTACAGTGAATGCAAAAAGGCTGAGTTCGGGGTATTGACCGAAGCAGAAGAAGCAGAAGAAGACTTCCGTGCGCTACTTTTTCGGGAAGAGCGACCATCACTGTTCCTGGATGTGGCTCCCGAGCGAACACTACTCTTCTTGGAACGACTGGACACGGCGGCTGAACGCACACTAGCACCATTGTTACTGCCGTACAGTGAATGCAAAAAGGCTGAGTTCGGGGTACTTTTCTTGGAACCACTGGGTGAGCCAACGATTGAGAATACCGGTGAATTTCGAACGTGTTTCTGGATCCATTGGTTCTGTTGTTCGCCGTTCATGTCGTTCGTCCATATGTTCATAGCGATACGTTGGAGTTCATACAAGGACTTGTCAGGATTGTAAACTTTCAAAAAGTTAATTGTCTGTTTACTTCCTGCGAATCGAAGCATCGGATTTTCGGGAAGACTTTTATTCTTGGAACCTCCTGAACGAACACTGTTTTTTTGCTCGGAACCTACACCACTTCTGGTCGACACAGTTCCACCTGAACGAACGCTGTTTTTTTGCTTGGAACCTACACCACTTCTGGTCGACACAGTTCCACCTGAACGAACACTGTTTTTTTGCTCGGAACCTACACCACTTCTGGTCGACACAGTTCCACCTGAACGAACGCTGTTTTTTTGCTTGGAACCTACACCACTTCTGGTCGACACAGTTCCACCTGAACGAACACTGTTTTTTTGCTCGGAACCTACACCACTTCTGGTCGACACAGTTCCACCTGAACGAACGCTGTTTTTTTGCTGCGAACCTACACCACTTCTGGTCGACACAGTTCCACCCGAGCGAACACTGCTTCTCTGCGAACCTTCCGCAGCTTGGTTGTTGTTGTTGTTCTTGTTTACAGCGATTGCCAATAACCGGCAGATTTCTTTCACAGGTAAAGTCGGGTCGATGTCGTACTTTTCGGCGTACTTTTTGAGGTTCTTTTTCGACATTGTTTTACATTGTCGTCCATCGATGGTCGTTTGAGGGACGCCTTTACGATTCAGTTTGGTACGGATCGTGTTCTTATTCTGTTTATTATTGGCTTCCTTTTCACCGGCAATTTGGACCAGTTGGGGTAAATCGTGTAGACGTTGACACACGGTGCTTATCTTACCCCGAGCAGGAATGCCGTTGATGTTGGCGAGATAAGTCACGAAATTTTTGGGGTACTTGTCACACGGTTTCTTGTTGATGAAGAGCGCTCGATCCTTCTTCGAAAAAGTAATTGGAAAATACTTGGAAATGTTGAGGGTTTTCTTAACACGGGTCCTTGTTGTTGCTGTTGTTGTACCAGTTGCTTCTTGAGCTTCTTCCGGTTCCTGGAACGTGACGAGCTCTTGCTCTTGTATGATACGAGCCGCACGGACGATAATATTGTAAGCCGTTTTAATGCCTGTAAACGACTTGGCACCCAAAAATTCCACATGCCCGTACGGAGATATAGTAAACGTGGGTGGACTGTTCACGTCCTTTTTAAAGTTTTTCTGCAATTCCTCACCATTCTCAAACTTGAGTTTGAAAGACGACTTCATCACCGTAGGACCGCCCTGTATGCGGAGCCAAGGAGTGGTGCCTTTGTGGTACGTGTCCTTCAACTCGGGTAAAGTGTTGTAAAAGTCACGTAAGAATCGCACAAAGTTGGTGATTCGCGGACGATCTTTACCGGTTTTGTCCGTAAACACGTTAAACATGGCGTTGAGCATAGCCATTTTGGGTTCGTTACGTTTCGGAATGTTCAAGAATGCGAACAGTATAGTTTCGAGTTCAGAGATACTTTGGAGGAGTCTGTTTTGGGTCAGGTTTTCGTTGGGGTTGAACGCGGACAAAGAGGACGATCCGGCGCGTAGTCCAATCACGCCACTCGGTTCGACCGGGATGACGATTTTGTTTTGTTTACCGTCTTTGTACTGGACAAACCCGACCAAATGGAGAAACCCGTACGCGGCGTCGGGACGCGCCGGATTGTACTTGATTCCGGAAGAGTCCACGAGGGCCACTTGACGGTCGTGGAGGGTGCGGCCGAGTCGTTCTTTACCCACACACCCTCTGCCCCCGGGAAGACACGCGAGGACCGTATCGATCTGTAAAAAGTCAACGATATCTTCACCGTTTAAACGCAGTGGGAACTCGTTTGATCGCGCAACGGTCTCAAACATATCGCGCATGTCCAGACGAAGTCCGGCATTCGGGTTGAGTGTAAAATTAAAAAGAGTCGGTGTGATTCGCATTTAGTATTTATTATTATCATTTAGTTATTTTTATTTTTTTTTAAACTCTTTCTTTTTTTTTGGGGGGGGGAGGAGGGGAGGGAGAAAGAGAGTGTGCAATTTTTAAACGCGCCTTTTTGGTGGGTGGGTGAGTTTTTTAAAGAAACCATTTAAAGAAAAAAGTATATTAAAGAATTTTGGGGTAGTAATAATAAAAGTATGGACGATTGTGTATTGGTGATTCAAACCGTACAGAGTAGTGTTATCAAAACGCTTTGTGATGTTCTCAAAGAGACTTTAAACGATGTCAATTTTATCTTTGACGAGGACGGGATGCGTCTAATGGCGATGGACGGCGCGCACGTCGCGTTGGTTCATTTGAAATTGCACGGGGATCGGTTCGAAACGTACACGTGCGAGGAAAAAATACAAGTGGGCTTGAACATGAACAACTTGTTCAAACTTACGAAAACCATCACAAACATGGACATCATCACCTTTTTCATCAGGCGTGATAATCGTAACGAGTTTGGTGTGCGGATCGAAAACTCGGACAAAAACACAAATACCACTTTCTTCTTGAAAATGCTCGACATTGACGAGGACGAGCTCCGTATTCCGAACGTACAATTGGACTCGGTGATCACAATGCAATCGAACGATTTTCAACGCATGTGTCGCGACATGATGAATATCGCGGACATCATCGAGATTACGAGTCACGAGAACAAACTCAAGTTGTCGTGCAACGGTGACTTTGCGTCCCAAGAAACCGTCATCGGTGAAGCGAATCACGGGATGAAGAACGACAGCAGCAGTACGGAACCCGTCAGCGGGCGATATTCGTTAAAGTATATCAATTTGTTCACCAAGAGCACGAATCTAAGCAACATGCTCGAAATATATTTAAAGCCTAACTTTCCTTTAATGCTAAAGTATAACGTCGCCAACCTGGGGGATATTATGTTTTGTTTGGCACCGACAGTAAACTAAAAAACGAGAGATGTTGGAATGTTCGATTTGTTTGGACCCCGTTGTTTTGCGTACTACTACTTCTCGACGAAACAATAAAGTAAACAAAGAAAACGAAGTGAACGCGGAAGCGGGCACGCGTTTGTGTTGCGGACACGTCTTTCATAAACGTTGTATAAAGAAGTGGTATCGAGAACAGTTGGATGGAAACACGTGTCCGTGTTGCCGAGGTCCGATACGGTTTCCGCGAGTGTCGTATTTATACAACATACTCATCTTACGTTTCTGGTACTATCGCGGGTTTGACGGCGACGACCCTTTCGAAATCTACAACAATTACATTTATTACGATAACGCGGGTATAATTCTGTACATCAACGACATCAAGAGATACGCAATGCACTTTGGTGTACCATGTTTGAATCAATTAAGAAATAAACCGACTTGATTAATAAAATGCAGGTTATCAAAAGAGACGGTCGTAGCCAGCCCGTGGATTTCAACAAGATTACGGACCGGATCAAAAAGTTATCTCGAGAGATTTCTACCACGATCGACCCGATCAAAGTGGCACAAAAAGTGTGTAATTCGTTGTATGACGGAGTGTCCACGCGAGAACTCGACGAGCTTTCTTCGGAGATTGCCGTTTCGTTGTGCACGGAGCATCCGGACTACGGGGTGCTCGCGGCTCATTTGTGTGCAAACAATCTACACAAGAGCATTAGCATGTCTTTTCTCGACGTCGTCCAATTCCTTCACGCGCGCGGAATAGTCTCCGACGAGCTCAAACGAATTACGGAAACACATTATGAAACGATTTCGAAAATGATGGACTACGACCGGGACTACTTGTTCGATTACTTTGGACTGAAGACGTTGATGAAATCGTATCTGTTAAAGACGGACGACGTGGTTCGTGAGCGTCCACAAGACATGTGGATGCGCGTGTCAATCGGAATTCACGGGGAGGACATGGACCGGGTGAGGGAAACGTACACGCACATGTCGCAGTTGTTTTTTACCCACGCGACCCCCACACTGTTCAACGCGGGCACGCCGTATCCGCAACTGAGTAGCTGTTACCTCGTGGAAATGCAAGACGACTCGATCTCGGGTATCTTTTCCACACTGGAGGACTGTGCGCAAATTTCAAAGTGGGCGGGAGGGATCGGGTTACACATCCACAAGTTGCGCGCGACGGGGTCGAACATTCGGAACACGAAAGGCGGGTGTACCGGGATCATTCCGTCTTTGCGCGTGTTCAACGCGACGTCTCGATACGTGAACCAAGGGGGAAAACGACCCGGTTCCATTGCCGTTTATTTGTCCGTGGACCATCCGGATATTTTCAAGCTCCTCGACATGCGCAAGAACCACGGCGACGAAGAGGAGCGGTGTCGTGACCTTTTTTCGGGTGTGTGGGTGTCCGATTTGTTTATGGAGCGCGTTCGCGACGACAAGATGTGGTCGATGTTTTGTCCGAGCACGCTTCCCGAAAAGCTGGAGAACGTGTACGGTGACGAGTACCGGGCGTTGTACGAGCGTTACGAAGAAGAAGGTTTGACGTATCGACGACAACAGGTGTCCGCGCAAAAGTTGTGGATCGCCATATGCAACTCGCAAATCGAAACGGGCAATCCGTATCTTCTTTATAAAGACGCGGTGAACCGAAAGTCGAACCAACAAAACGTGGGTGTGATCAAGTCCAGTAACTTGTGCACGGAGATTGTCGAGTACACCGCCCCAGACGAGATTGCGGTGTGTAACTTGGCGTCGTTAGCGCTTCCGAAGTTTGTTACTACAAACAAAACGTTTGACCACGAACACCTCCACAGAGTCGTAAAGATCGTCACTCGGAATTTGAACCGGGTGATTGACGTGAACTTTTACCCGGTGGACAAAGCGCGCAAGTCAAACATGCGACATCGCCCCATCGGTATTGGCGTACAAGGGCTAGCCGACGTGTATATGATGCACAAAGTGTCGTTCGATTCACCCGAAGCGGCTCAACTGAACCACGACATTTTCGAGACGATTTATCACGCCGCGATGGAACAGTCTATGGAACTGGCGAAAGAGGAAGGCCCGTACGAAACGTTCACGGGGTCTCCGGTGAGCCGAGGCGTGTTCCAGTTCGACATGTGGGAGACGCAGAGTACGTTTGAAAAGCGGTACGACTGGGACGCGCTCAAATTTAAAGTCAAGGTGCACGGAGTGCGAAACAGTCTGTTGGTCGCACCGATGCCGACGGCGTCCACTTCACAGATTCTCGGAAACAACGAGTGCATCGAACCGTACACGAGTAATTTGTACGCCCGTCGAACGCTCGCCGGGGAGTTTGTGGTGCTCAACAAGCATCTCGTCAAAGACTTGTTGGATCTCGGGAAGTGGACCACGGATCTGAAGAACAAAATTATTTTCCACAACGGTTCGATCCAAAACATCCCCGAGATTCCACAATCGATGAGGGATATTTACAAGACCGCGTGGGAGATCAAGCAACGCCACCTGATTGATCAAGCGACCGAGCGCGGGCACTACGTTTGTCAAAGCCAGAGTTTGAATTTGTTTATGGCGAAACCGTCCATCAAAGCGTTGTCTTCGATGCACTTTTACGCGTGGGCGCAGGGGCTCAAAACCGGTATTTACTACCTGCGTACCCAACCCGCGGCCAATCCGGTACAGTTCACGCTGAACCCGTGCGAATCCTGTTCGAGTTAACAAAATTGTTTCACTTTACTTTAAGGACTCGATAATTTTTAAAATAATTACAAATAAAAAAAAACACAAACCATGAACCGACTAGCTGCTTTCCTCACAACCATGTGGGTGATTCACTCGGCGTCTTTTGTCCTCGAGATGGTGTACCAAGAGTACTGCTACCCGATCTCTTGGTCGGGGTATATCACATCCGTATTCACACATTCGAGTCGTGTGTGTACCAATATTCGGCGCGTGTCCTATGGTATGGACGAAATGCTATTTAAAAACATTATCCGTTAATAATAATCAGTCCTCCACAAAAAAAAAAGAGGAAGAAATGGACGTTCAGTTTCTGAAAGAGAATGCAGACAAACATTCGAGCGTCTTTTACGTGGACTCCGCAAAGAGAGACCGCACCTTTTTCCCCACGCCGTCACGGTACGAGGTCAATTTCAACGAACCTTTCCGTAACGTGTTTTCGATTCAAGTGCTCGACGCGAGTATACCGCGCACGCATTACAACGTCGACGCACACAATAACGAGTTTTGTTTTATTATCGAAAACATGGAAACAACAATCACATTACCCTTTGGAGACTACGCCGACGTCGATATCATCGACGAAACAAATCGGTTACTGAACGGGCGTATCGTGATGGCATTTTTATCTTCACCATCGGATCGACGTAAGCAGTTCATTTTCAGATCGATCGAGCCGTTCCAGATCAAGCCGTTTAAGACCACGCTTCGTAGTCTGCTCGGTTTCGATGAAGGGAACGCCACGGTGATTGACAGTCAAGACGACCCGGAACATTTCATCCGACACGAGCTCGACAACACAACAAACTCTACTACGGGTGGGGTCAACGTACCCGTTACGCGGTCGGATATTGTGCTGTATCAACACTTTGTAGCGAACGCGACGGGGTTTGTAGACTCCCTTCGGTTACAGATAAGACTCAATGATATTGATATTATAAATGTAAACGAGTTTATATTGAACGCACGCGTGATGCGCGGAACGACCCTTGTCGCCAAAGGGTCGACGACCGCCCTCAGATTACAGACGTCGGTCGTCCTTTCGAATTGGGACTCGTACGAATCACTCCAACAAGGAACCGCGTATTATTTTGTCTTGAACAACAGCGACGTGATGTACGCGAATTACGACATCACCGTGGACGTCGTGTCTAGCGAAACACAACAACTGTACTTTATGCAAGGCGTTCAAATGGGGAGTGTTGAAGAACTGTTCGTGTCCGAAAACAAAATCAACCGGTACGTGCTCCCCGGCGGTAATATCGACATCGAAGGAAGCTATTTCGGTATCACCTCCAACGATTTAGACATCACAATGAGCCTCGCGTTCAATCTTACCATTTCGGAACACATGTACTCCGTAGTTCCACCGGGTATTTACAATTTATTAGGGGATCGATATATCGTGCTCCGTTGTCCGGAAATAGAGAATCATACCATGTCGAGCATCCGGTCGTTCAATACCATGAACCCGGACACGGACCAAACGGAGATACGTCAGTACGAAACGGGTATCGCCAAGTTTAAAATGAGTGTCGTCGGGTTTCGCGAAGAGCGTTTTGATTTCAACACACTACCCCCACAAGAGTTTCACCCGATCGGAAAGCTGACGTCGTTGACGTTTGTGTTTGAGAATCAAGACGGTAGATTGTACGACTTTAAAGGCGTGAATCACACGCTGTCATTGTCCGTGAATTTTTATAAATTACAAATTAAATCTTTTTTTAATAATATTAATGCAATCCAACAAGAAACCCGCGAAAAATTTACTGAAGAACAAGGCGGCGATGACGCGTCTCCACAACGAACGTCTGTTCAAGAACATTATGACCCGCAGGACCAATATGACGAAAATTGGCAACCGCGCTTCCCAAATGATGGTGTTTAACAAAGCTACTGTTAAAAAACCCGCATTACCAAAAATAAACTTTTTCAACAAAGTTCCCATTAAGACGGCGGCGGCGGTTAACAAAAACAAGAACAACAACAAGAACAAATTGCGCGTTAGTATGCACGCGTACAAGCATTTGTTGGCCGTGCCTTTCGCCAAGACTGGTCTGCACGACCCCAAAGCGTCAAACTACCACAACGAGCTCGTAAGAAACATGAAAAACTACCAAACGAAACATCCCGAGCTGGTACCCATGCATAACAAAGAATGGTTCGTCAACCAACTGAAGCGTAACGTGTGGGCTCTGAAGAACAACAGGGCGGTCGTGAGCCCCGCGAATAACATGACGCGATGTCCTGCCCGTATTAGCACAACCGTTTCCAAAACCCATCGTATGCTCAACGCGCGCAAAGGGGTCACCAAGAAGCCCGCCAAGAAGAAGATGACCAACAAGCAACTGAGCGAACAGCTCAAAGCGATGACCGCGAAACTCAGGGCGGCGAATTCACGTTAGTATAATGTATCGATTGATTCCATATTACGAAGAACGGCGGGTGTGTATCTCGGAAGCAAATTCGATTTTTAATAATTTACGATCTTTGGGTTATTTTGATTTTTACACGTTTCATGACACACGAGGTGGAAACGCCAATTGTGCGCGAAAAAAGTACGGCGACTCCCTACACTGAGCCGATTTCTACAGTGACTTTTTTACCCGACCCCATTCCCATCCTTCTGTGTTATTCAACGCGTCGATTCGTTCTGGAAGTAATGTTCCTTTTTTAAACAATGTCCTCTGTAAATTTTGCCATTGTCCCGCTCTCTTTTCAGCCGCGTTTTTTGAAGTACAACTCGGAGCCCTTCCCAACTTTACAAATTGTTCGCTCCAGTCCGATTTACTTTCTTGGAAAGTACGAACTCCTCCTTCCCATTCCCACCCTTCTGTGTTATTTAACGCGTCGATTCGTTCTGGAAGTAATGTTCCTTTTCTAAACGATTTCCTCTGGGTATGTTGCCATAATCCAGCTCTCTTTTCAGCCGCGTTTTTTGAAGTACAACTCGGAGTCCTTCCCAGAATCACAAATTGTTCGCTCCAGTCCGAGTTACTTTCTTGGAAAGTACGAACTCCTCCTTGTTCCCATTCCCACCCTTCCGTGTTATTTAACGCGTCGATTCGTTCTGGAAGTAATGTTCCTTTTTTAAACAATGCCCTCTGTAAATTTTGCCATTTTCCCGCTCTCTTTTCAGCCGCGTTTTTGGAATACCTACTCGGAGCCCTTCCCAACTTTACAAATTGTTCGCTCCAGTCCGATTTACTTTCTTGGAAAGTACGAACTCCTCCTTGTTCTCCCCATTCCCACCCTTCCGTGTTATTCAATGCGTCGATTCGTTCTGGAAGTAACGTTCCTTTTTTAAACAATTCCCTCTGGTTCTTTTGCCATGTTCCCGGCCTCTTTTCGTCAGCGTTTTTTGAAGTACTACTCGGAGCCCTTCCCAACTTTACAAATTGTTCGTTCCAGTGTAATCTCCGTACTTCCCACAGTTCACCAAGTGTTAGACACTGGACCCGTATAAACCGGAGCGCTTCTTCCGTTTGTTCTTCAACAGCTTCCTTGTAATCTTTGGTCTTGTCGTAGTCACCCGAAACCACACGTATTTTCTTGTGGAATTCAACGTCTTCATGCTTCAGAAGCTGTAACCCGCTGACACATTGGTCCCAGTCCTCGCACCAGATGAACATGGCCGCCGTTTTTGTCGGATTGTGTGGATCTTTTCGCAAGGCTCGGCCTAGCCTTTGTACGATGGTTATGTCGTTAGTATGTTCTCCGATTTGT
>Ga0222671_1000216_pt1 | contig 23198 bp, 33 predicted proteins | sample AntAcemetagen797_FD_179849 | JGI IMG/M metagenome (GOLD analysis project Ga0222671, IMG submission 179849) | Saline water microbial communities from Ace Lake, Antarctica - #797 | ecosystem: Environmental > Aquatic > Non-marine Saline and Alkaline > Saline | place: Antarctica: Ace Lake... | reverse complement strand
TTTAGTTCTCGGTTACAGTTAGGGTTTTGGCAATTAGTCATGCTAGTTTTCGTTAGCGATTAGCTCTCTTTGTTGTTTGAGGTAAATAACTATATCTTTCATAAAGCCATCTACATATGGAATTGCATTAACTTCACTTTGTGTTGCTTTCAACTCATCAGCTAATTCACTTTTTATAACGATCTTTGATCCTCTTTCTAACATAGCTATCATACAATCTATACTGTCTAAGAATGATTGTTTAATGTATTCATCTGCATAACAAGAGGTACAATACTCATCTTTACAATTCCTTTCTTTTTTACAATTAGATATTCTCTCCTTGTATTGTTCGTGTAGTGTCATACTACTCCTCAAGTGATCTGATAAAGGTAATACGTTCTCCTGCGTTGATCTTATCAGCAGAGTTTTTCCAGTTCCAGATTCCCCCTACTTCGTTAAAGATTATTTCATAAGCTAGTTCTCGTGCTTGTTCTGGGTCTAGTGCTATGTTCATAGCTTCTGTGTCCGATAGGTCTATTCCGTTAAACATATGGTAGTAGTACTGTACGGTTGCTATCTTAAAATTAAAGTCACCGAATGAATAGCAATAAAGTCTTACGTTACCTTGCTTCCGGCAACGAATGTCATCACTATCTTTTGGATCAAAGACGATTACTAGGTCTGCATCTAAGTGTCCTTTAATTTCTTCGTGTCTTAGATCATCTAGTACTTCTTGTTTTAGCTCCTCGATTTTCTTTTCAAGTGATACCCCTATGAATGTTTCTATAATTACTTCTTTTTCGTTTGTTATAACTACTGGTTCTTTATACCTGTTATAAACTGCTAGTGTTATTATCACTGCGAATAAAGTAAATGCTGTTTGTTTTAAAAATGTTTTCATATTTGTTTGATTATTTCGCTACCTCATAGCAGTGATCTTGTTCACATACTATATCTGTTAAGTTTCCGACTTTCTCTACTTGTCCTGAGTGCCATTGAGTAAATGCTATGAATACTGAAAATACTATTATTGTCGCTAATATGTTGTATTTCATGATTATTTAGAGTTTTTAATATATAAAGATAATGCTCTTGCTAATAATGCGTAAGGATTTTTTTTACCTACTGCTTTTGAAACTTGCGTCATTGAAATATCTCCTTTAGCCCAAGCTACAGCTAATTCTATTATTTCTGAAGTAATGTCTTCTCTTTCTCCAGTAGTTTTGTATTGCTTTGCTTGTTCAAGTAATGTTTTGTTCATGATTATCTTTCGTTAGTTTCTGTTAAGTCTTTAATAATATTGTCTACATAATATCCCTCATGGTCTGACCAGTCATCGTGATGTATACCATCTTCTGTCATGTTTTCTGCTGCTAACTCCTGAATGTCTGTAAATATCTTTGCTAGTGTCATATTAGATAGTGTCAATTATAGTTACGACCTTGTTGTCTATGATGATGTATGTTCCTTGTTTCATAATTATTTGTTTTCTAGTTCTTCGATTAGTAATTCTACTGTTGGTATAAGTCCTCTTTCTTTTGCATCTTGATTCCACCCTTTGAGTAATGGTATTAAGTATTCTTTAGTAAAGTCCATATTAAAGTTCTATGTTAAATGATGGTGAATAATTTAATTCTGGGGGAAGATTGTCAAATGATTTTTGTTTTACATTCTCGAACAGTCTTACAACTGGCTTTCCTGTATTTCTATCAATGGTAATGTTTTTCATATAAGTTAATTAGTTATCTGTTAACTGACTTAACTATATACTAGTTTCAGTATAATACAAGCATTACTTGATTATTCTGTGGATAACTTAGGTACTTTGTATTGAGCTTTAATATACAACTCAAAACCTGTGTGTTTTTCTACCTTATGAGAAACTACAATATCGCTTTTGATCATTGATAGGTTAGAGTCATTTTCTTTTGCTGTAAGTGACATGGTATATGCTTTCTTACCGTCAATTAAAAATGATACTTCGTTATCGTTTAGGATTGCGTCTTTATACTGTTCGTTTTGTTCTGGTGTTAGTTCTATTTCCATTTTAATGTGTGTGATAGCTGTACCCTAGGTACGCTCTTGTATCTGGTAATGGTATTCCTGTTTCGTTTTCTATGTTTATGAGATATTCTTGAAAGTCACTTTTTTTTAGCTTGGTTGTTGTTTTAGTGTTTCTTACTTTTTTTCCAAATACTTCTGAAATGTTCTCGGTTAGAAACATACCCTTAGCCCACTTATGAAGCTCATCTTTGGTATACCCTGAATCTTCTGACATGATTCCTAGATATAGCCAGTAGTACCTGTTTTGTTGATCTGATCGCTTTTCTTTTTTGTCTACGATAGATAAGCGATATTCTCCGTCATCAAACTGTTGTAAGTATTTATTATATAAGTTTATATGATGATCTGACTTCCATGTTATAACTCCGTTTATTATCTCAATAATGAAGTTCTCTATTTTCATAGGCTAAAAAGGAATTTGGTCTAAAGAAATATTCTCCTCTGGGTACTCAATAACTCCTTCTGAAACACTTCTTGTCTTAACTTCTTGTTGTACTACAGGTGCTTTTACTTGTTCCTGATTAGCTTGTGTATCATTTCTTGAACCAAACTGTACATACTCCGCCATGATTTCAGTACGATACATTTTCTTTCCTGAACCTTGGTCGTCCCAGGATTGTGTCTTAAGTCTTCCTTCTACAAGAGCTTGTGAGCCTTTCTTTAAGAACTCTGCTGATGTTTCTGCTTGTCTACCGAATACTACAATGTTGTGATATTCCACTTCTTCTTTTTTCTGTCCTTCGCTGTCTTTCCATGTTCTGTTGGTTGCGATTGAAAAGTTAGCTACTTTTACTCCTGATGGTAATACTTTTAATTCTGGGTCACGTGTTAGGTTTCCTAGTACGATTGTTTTGTTTAGATATGCCATGTTTTTTAAAATGTTATTTCTTCTAATATTTCTTCAACTTCTTTGTTGAAACTTAATAATTCTTTCCAAGCCTTTTCTATGTCTTCTGAAATTTCTTCTCTCGTCACGTTTACAATAAGTAATTGTTTTGATTCTAATTTTATTCGTGCGTCATATGAAATAAAATCAAGTGTTTTTAGCTTTGGGTTTACTATAAAATAATGTACTACTTGCCATTGATATTCTTTTGGTACCTTGTTTGATCTAAGATACTTTACATGAGTATCACTATTAGGACTTTTTGATTCAACGGCATGGGTAAAATCTTTTTTTAATGCGTCTGGTGATAACCCAAGCCAATCATATTCCTCGTGAAGGCATAGTCCATAATCAGATATTTTATTACCTGTCCTTTTAGAATATTCTTTTAATGCAAATGTTTCTTCGTCAATTCCTCTTTGCATTGCTTGAGATGTATAACTTTCCTCAAGTTGTTCTGTTAGCCGTTCTGATACAATCTTGTTTAATAGATTTTCACGAGCTGTTTTTGTACCCATAACTTCCTTAAGTCTTGTCCCTGTGATAACTCCTGCTTTTGCATTTAACCATTCTTTTGAACCCTGTGTAACGTTTAGTATTCTCATATTATTTAAGTGTGGTTTTAAGTTTATCTTTTAATGCAATAACATCAGGGTGCGACCAGTTTTCTAATGATTTATATACTGAGGGTAACTCTGCAAGTGTTAAGACTGAATTAAGTTTTTTAATATCTTTTGAGGTATCTATATTTGTTTCTTGTTGTGGTGCGATTTCTCTTACTCTTAGTGCGTCAGATGTATTTCCAAACCAAGTCCCCCTTTCTGAGAATAATTGTATTTTTTTTCCTATCCACAATTCTGGATCTGGAGAACCAAGTGCTTTTTCAATATTTTTTCCGTTAGTGGCATTTAATATCATTTTATGTTCTCCTTTTTTATCTTTAACGTACAAGATGAACTTTATGCTTTCTTGTTTTGTTTTGTGGTTTTTAACTTTTTCTTGTGTATATTTTTGTATAGTCACAATAGCGTCCATATCTGTTAAAGAAAATCCGCCGATATATTCATGGTCAAAATAGCTCTTCCAATGATTTTTATTTTCCAAAACTTCTTTTGTTTTTTTCATATTTTATTTAACATATTTTAATTGATTAAGTACCTCAGTACAGTTACTAGTATATACTACTCTTAGTTATTCTACTAATTCTTTCTTGATCTTATCCACATCTTCTTCAGCTCCGTACTCGCTTGCCGGATAGCAGTTGAAACATACGGACAATAATTTCCTTTCAAATTTTCTTGTGCAGAGAGGGCATCTTTTGTGTTTCATAAAAGGTTTTTAACTATATCTCTAATAACATTTACTGTTACTGCATTTCCGCACTGTTTGTAGCGTTGCGAGTCACTGGTGTTCTCTACTTTAGTCCAACCAAGTTTTGTTTGTATCTCAATCGTAAAGGTAGGAAGAGTTAGTATTTCTTTTGGAATGAATCCAGTTGTGGCAAGTATTACAGACGAGAATAAGGTTATCAACTCTTGTTCTAAACTCTTTATGTCTGAATGGTCTGATGTGGTGTACTTCAAAGGTTTTCTGTGTGTGGTTGAATCGTTCTTTACATCTTCGACAAGTTGCATTATCTCTTTTCCAAACAGTTTTACGTGCTTCTTTCCATCCTTTTGAAGAATCAAACATTGCCCGCTCTGATGTAATCCCTCCTCGCCAAGCCTGATTATTTTCTCCACGATTGTGTTTATTCCAGCATTTATTTGAACAAAATCTTCTATCTTTATAGACTGGACTGACCAGTTTTTCTTTTCCGCACCCTTCGCATTTAAGAGTGATTTTTCTTGACTGTGTATCTCTACTCCGTTTTCCTCGCAACTTATAAGCACACTCGGTTGAGCATGTCTGTTTATCTGTTGATTTTTTATAAGTGAAGCTCGTATTGCAGACGGTACATTTTCTTTTGAGTTGTTGTTTTCTACATCCCCAACAAGTTTTTGCAACTTGGGATTTTGGTTTACCGCAGTTACAAGGCTGTTTAGATTCTCTGTGCATACTTCTATTGTAACACTTTTTTCTACTTCAGGGAATCCTTGGAGTCTTTCACATTCGAGGGGGGTGAGTCGTCGGATCTGAGAATCTTTTAATATCTTTGCCATTACTCCTCCTCCTTGGGCTGTCGGAATTGTGGGGGATAGACCGTCTGGGCTGTAGACTCTGCGAGTAGACTCATTTCTTTTTTTCCATGTTCCTTCGTCTAGAGTTCCTACTACTTTTATTTTTTGTGCATGCTGTTCACCTTCAACAACATACGTTCCGTTTGCTTGCCCTCCGTAGTAACGGGTGGTAAGGGTGTTTGAACATTGTCTCGATACGACAGGAGTCTCGTTGCTATCTTCTCCGAAAGGAAATACTTCGGGTCTACTTGTTCCTCTAAAATAGAGCTTAGGCTGTTTTCTTTGCATATTTTTTCCACTTTAGTTTGATAAACATTGACCCAATCTGTTCCATCTCCGATTGAGTAAAAAAGTCGCCCTTGATATGGTTGCACCGCAAACAACAAAGAGCTAAGTTCCCATCTTCGTAATGCTTCATTGAGTCGAGCCTGTCTATCGTCATTCGGTTCGTCTTGTTGTTGTAAGCATCCGATACGTTGTGTAGCTCCTCCTCCTTTAGACCACAGTAACAACATATCTTCGGTTGGGATTCGTACCACTCCACAAAAGTCTTTTGCGTGATTAGCACTTTCCATGAACGAGTCGAGTGTTTCAACTTCTTGTATATCCCTTTCGGACTCCTGTCGTACTTCCTGTGGTTCTCCCTCAACTTCGTTGCATTGACTTTGCTGTAGACCTTGTTCAACTTCCTTGAACAGTCTTTGCATTTCGGACTTGGATAGCTTTTCCCTCTTGCTTTGTGCCATACCCAGTAAAAGTTTTGTGGCGTAAGGGGTAAGTTCTTCTGACATAGCGTACACTTTTTCGTTGATTGTGGTTTTATCATTACCACATTGTACCATATTCATCGGAAAAACATCAGGCCGTTCAGTTCCCCTTCTGTTACCGACAATGAACACTCGTTCCCTATTCTGGGGGACTCCGTGATTTTTGCTGTTAAGCACTTGCCATTGACAGTCATACCCCAATTCATCAAGCGTGGAGATGATGGTAGTAAACGTGTTTCCTTTGTCGTGAGATAGTAAGCCTTTGACGTTCTCAAGCAACAGAAAGCGTGGTTGTTTTTCCCGTATAATCCGAGCAATTTCAAAGAAGAGTGTACCTCGGGTATCTTCAAAGCCCTTTCGTTTTCCAGCGATTGAAAAAGATTGGCAAGGAAAACCACCGACCAAGAGGTCAAATTGTGGTAAATCTCTTTCGTTAATTGTTGTGATGTCTCCATAGTTTTTGTGTGTTGGGTAGTGGTGTTGATAAACTTTTGTTGCGTATTTGTCGATTTCTGAGAAACCAATACAAGTAGGCCTGTCCTGTTGCTCCGTAGAGTCGGGCAGATTTTCTCGTAGTACCTGATTCCTGTTCCGTATGTTGGGTCTATTATCATATGCTTGTTGTATTCCTAGCTCGAAACCGCCTACACCAGAGAATAAACTTAGATATTTCATATTTGATGTGGACAATGCTGATAAATTGATTTCGCCATATTGCAGTTGTGACACAATACTTGAAATCCTTTTGGGTAGTTGTTCGAGTACAACCACTCTCCGATTGATTTTGTTCCCATAGTCTTTCTATGTTGATTACCTCCTCCGTTTATATGGTCTATGCACAGAAATTCAAATTGTTTTTCTCCGCAACACTGACACTTAGCTCCATAATGTTCGATAGCCTCTATCTTTAACCTCTGTCTACGCTTCTTATTTTTAAGTACATTTGCTTTCTTTTTTTCATCAGATTGCTTGTGATACCTAGCTCTTTCTTGTGCTAAAAGTTTGTCTCTATTCTTTGCTTTATATTCTTTTATATATTTATTCCATTCCATACTCATAGTATATCATACGGTAATGTTTCCACCTACTCCGCTAAATAGTGATAAGTATTTCATAGTTATTTGTTAATTGTTAAATCTCCTATCCTCTCCAATTCTTTTCATGTCTGCTAATTGTTTAGCTTGAGGACTACTTTGCGGTTCTTTAAGATTAAATGGTTGAGATAAAAAACTAATGTTTTTAGTTTCGTTTACTTCTCTGGCAATTTCTTTTGCTTGTGACATTAAATTAAATACTGCTTCCTTTCTTTTCTCACCAATGTGGTAAAAGTCTTCGTCTTTTGGAACGTAATCTTTATTCCACCCCATTACTTGATTCCAGTTAGGCTCTATCCTCATAATATCTCGCCCTTTTATTGCGTGACCATCTGAAAATATAACCTTACCTTCTGTTAAAAATCCATAGTACGCCTTTGGTAAATCTTGTTTTGTTATCTCTATGTATTCATCACGTTTAAATCCATAAACTACTTTAAATGATTTTTTCATATTTACATTATTACTTGAGGTAATTCCTTACCTGTTTCTGATAATATTCCGCTATCTATTTTGTACTTCTGCATTATTTGAGCTAAAAGTGTTTCTCTTTTTTCTCTTAGCTTTCCTGCTGATCTTATGTTCTTACTCCAGAAAGAATTTTCTTTCATTTTTTTGCCTTGTATCTCTCCCCCATGTACCCATTTGATTATAAATTCTATTAGTTCGATCTTTACTCCGTCAGTTTCATTCATTAACCTTATTTCATTTGCCCATTGTTCTACGTTTGGTTCTTTCATTAAATTAGGAAAATTAGTTTCAATCTTTTTAATCAACATTCGAGTTAAGTGCATCTGTTCGTCGTTAAATTTATATTTGGTTTTTTTAACAGACTTGTCGGGTTTTCCGTTAGGTTTAGTTAAGTTAAGTATAGTTAAGTTAAGTAAACCACTCTGTACCCACTCTGTAACAGACTTTCTATTATCCTCTGATAAATCCTCTACAATCCTTACACAGCCTTGTAATACGCTTGGATTAAGTACCTGATTTTTAATGTGATTTACTATCACTAAAAAATCACCATTTCTTAGTACCTTTTTGTCTTTTTCAAACCTTTTTAAGATGTTTTCTATTACTTCAATATCATACCCAGTTTCAAAACCAATTCTTTTTGCTCGTATTTCATACATACCTGCAATATTATTTAATGGATTTGTTAATAAATAAATAAAAATTAGCTTCTCATCTGGGGTTAGTTTTTCTATATACGCATCAGTCCAAAACGTATCATTGATGTATCTTTTACTCATAATTGTTTTTAATTTAGTTAAATTAATAAATTAGCTACAAAAAAAACCCTAAAGCGGACAGACAGTAAGTTCCCGCTTGACTGGGTTCTTAAAATCTGTCTGGCCACTTAAGGATTCTTTATGTCAAGCTAGAGCTATATTTGCTCATAGACCTATCTTACCACGAGAGTATAATTTTATGCAAGTTCCTCGACATTACATTGAGTAAAACCAACGGTGCCAGAAGTCCATATCTTTTTTGAGCTATTCATAACGATCTGGCAATCGTCTTTAATTATCTTGCCTTTAACTAATATTTCGTCCCAGAAGATTTTGTCTAAGTTATCAAGATCAATATGCTTTTCACAAAACAGTCCGTGCATTTCCAAACGCTTCTTTTTAGAGGTGCTTTTTGGTAAAGGTAGCACATAGGTCGTATTTATACTTACAATCGTTTCTAAGGGTGTTTTTGGACGTGTAGGAGTACATATAAAGCCTTGCTTGGCTGCATCTTTGATATATTGAGTATGTTTTTTAGGATAGAAAGTACTCCAACGAGTTACGCGAGGTCTTCCGCCAGGTGTAGGTGTTATATTTACTTTAATATTATAATTCATATTTTCCGTAAATTGATTCTAATAAGGTTAGTTCCTTGTTCCAATTTCTCTTTGAATATTTTGCTTTATCTATATTTGTCATTCTACTCATAGCAATCCACTCATGCTTTTTCTTATCGAGGTTTCCTCCATCTTGATATTGATTTATTGCATGGTGATATTCACAAATGTCTAAAATAGCCCACAGTTCTTGTATTTGTTTTCCTGCATAAATTAAAGCATGTTCTTTTGTCAGACCTCCTGAGCAATCACCTTCGTCATGTCTGTCACATTTATTCACAGGATTTGCTTGCCAATAATCTTTTATTTTTTTAGGAGTGTTATTCATCATCACTATACTTTAAGTCTTTTTCAATCTTGCATCGCACGCATATTCCTACTTTTTCTTCGTTGTATTCAGTTCCATGAACTTTGCATCGAGTCATGTATCTATTTTACCAATTTTTTGTGTATATTGAAATGACATCTTCTACATACCCAAATAACCTCTAATGGCTTAGAGTAATCTTCATGGTGTCCTTCTATTCTTTTATATTTTTTGCAATCTGAACAAGTATCTGGCTTATATAGTCCGTTAAACTTTACAGCTCTGTTAAGTTCCAATCTTGCCTTTTGTTTTAGAGGGTGTTTTTTAATACTTCTGTATACTGACTCCCTTGTTTTCTTAGCTCCGTTCTTTGTAGCTCTGTATGCTTTTAATCTTTTTGTGTTGCAAGGGTTACACATATAATTTATTTTTATTTCTCCGTTTTTTATTGTTCTTTCTGAGTGTTTAACATAGTCCGTTGTTTCAGTCTTACATCTTTGGCATTGTTGTTTCATATTTATTGTTGATTATCTTTTTAAATTACATATTTACTATGTAACATATATTATACACCTAAGTCGTGTATTCGCATAAATTAAAAAAGGAAGTACCGAAGCACTTCCTTTCTTACAGTCCTTGCGGTAGCGATGCCCGAACGGTAAAATATTTTAGATGTAAAACACCCCCTTTTGTTTGTTGAAGCATTGTCCTTGACAATCTCCGTTACAACTTTGGCATTGTTTTCTCATGAGTCTTGAGTTTTAAGTTCCTTACAATTATACATTAAAAAAAGGGTAGGTACAATTTGTACCCCCCTTTCCAATCTAGGTAGTCATGCCGACACGCTTTGCCCTTTTTTAATTTTGTTCCCAAAACTTTTGGTCGCTAGTTCTAATCGTTACATTTTCAATATTCCTTTTTTCTAAACATTGAAGTGTTTCTAGGATTTTTTGTTCCTCTTTAGTTTTATCTTTTTTTAAAAGTTCTGTAAGTGTTTCTGTCTTACCATTGATTACTACTTTTCCATAAAGCGGGAAAAAATGAACTGTGTAACTCATAATGAATGTTTTAAATTATTATTCTAATTCATTGTACTACTTTTCAGGTAAATAAAAAAACCGCCTATGTAAACAGTTTTTTTAGAGATAATCAATTAGCAATTCATATGAAAAAATTACTTAAAACAATTTCTGGATTTATCGTGGCTGCATATCGCGCCGAATCTTATTTCGCATTGGATACGTTGTAGTCATCGAACGGATTCGCATCTTCCACTAACCGCAAAGCTGCATAGTAAAACATAGTTTATTAAGCATATGTGCTAGGTCGGTGCAGTAAATTATATAACATTTTTGAATTTTATACTAGTTCTCCTATTAGCTGCCTGTTCTTTCCATGTGGCCCAGCAACAATTTTCTCTTGAGTAATTACCATTGACATCTATCCTTTCAATAGTCGTTTGTTTCCAACCAAATTTACTCAGGTGTTTTATAAAAGAATCATACATATCTTTTTTAAAATCTTGATATTTTTTCCATTCGCATTTTATCCCACGCCCTCCGTAATATTTCCACTTAGAATGTGATGGATATTTACATCTACCTCTCATTGATAACCAAACCTTATAAAATCCATTATCCCTATTGTTTTTGTAATTTAAATATTTTTCGTAACCATTATTATTTTTCCAATGTTCACTAGCATAGTGCTTTTTCTTTTTCCAGTATTCTTTTCTATCTTTTTGGGTCATTAAATCTAATTTTATTCTTAGATTTTTTTTACGGATTTTGCTTAGGCAATTTCTGCATTGTCCTCTATAGCCATCAATTGAGTCTTCCCTTTTTTCAAAGTTTAAATATTCTTTTTGTAATTTACAGTTATTACATTCTTTCATATTAAATTAAAAGTCCTTGTTTCAAGTGGCTAGATTGTAGGTAAACCACCTGAAAGAAAGACTGTTATATTTACAATCTATTTAATTACCTACACAATCAGTATAACATGCAAATAAAAACACCGTTAGGCGTTATTTATTTAATCGGTTGAGATGTAACGTATCGTAGTAATCCGTTCATTACTCCGATTATTGTCATTAGTACTCCTGCTTCTCCTCCTGTTTCTGTAATAGAATCTGATATTGCCATAAAGATTCCTACTACTGCCGTAGCGATTGAAAGCCATAGCGTTTTACTTTGATACCATTTTTTTGAATTTTCCATAATTTTTAAGCGTTAAAGAAATAAATTCCTACCTTGTCCGATGCTCTCACATCAAAATGCAACCAAGAGATAGGATTGCCCTTGTGAGTACCTTCTATCCAACAGTTAGGCTCTGGCATATCCATGTACTCCTCTCTAAGTATAGCGTGAACTTCAGCGATTGTGTAGTCCTTAAAGTGCATATCGAAGGCCCGGCCATGATTATGCTGTGAAGTTCCTAGCTTACGGAGTTCTCCACCATCAAACCCTCTGTATTTAAAACTACCGTTAATATTTACATAAGTAGTACCGAATCGTTCTCGTAACCACTGTAGGTTTCGCAATGCTCGTTCGTCAAACATCTGCCAGCAAACATCTTCCCCTAAACGTGAAAGTAGTTTTGGACTTACTAATTCTTGAATAGAAAAGTTAGTAGGCTTGTACATCTCTGATGCAACTTTCTCTACAATAGGCTCTGTGTGCGGTACTTTTTTTTTATTGTAGATACATTCTAGTAGTTTTTTTAGTGATGACATTTTTTGATAACGTTTAGGTTTATAAGCTCTTTCCTCTGCCTTTGAATACACTCGATCATATCCATACATAAATGAATGAACAAGTGCTTGATTACCTTCTTTCGCGTGAAGGTACTCGTGAATCATCCCATTAACGTGTTCGTATAGATCTGGGTACTCATGACTTACCAGTGAAGCCATAGTACGCGGTGAGAAGTCACTCCATCGCCCGTAGGTGAAGATAGTGCCATTAACCTCTCTTGATTGCCCCCACAGTGAATCTTTTATTCCTAGAGCCTTCCAGTTGCTATCATTCATTTCTATATGCACCCAGTCATAGGCTTCGTGTCTTCCTTTGAGAGCTAAAGCGATACTTGATTCGTCAATATCTCCATCTGATTCTAGGGTAAGTTCTTCTAGCAATCCTTTTTCGTGGTGTGAATCACTAGAAAACTCTTCGTACTGCGATAAAATATCACTTAACTGCGATAAATACTTCATATCGCGTAAAGTAATCCTTCTTGTTGAAACGTATAGTAGTTTAGTCATTTGGTTTTAATGTTAGAACGGATAATCCTATTATTAAGTATAAAACAAAAAAACCTCTACGCATAGCGTGAGCCTTTTGTTTTTGGACTGTTCTTTGCCGGTGACTTTTTTCTTAATGTTACTTTTGGTTTCTTTTTTAAAATAAGTTTCTTTTTCATTTTATTCTACGGTTATTTCATAATTATCCTCTATGTACTTTACAACGGATGAGCTTATATCTTCTTCTAGCCTTTCTATGTCGATGTTTTTACTTATAGATTCTTGTATAGTGTTTTCAAAATACCCCTTAAAAACAAAACCAAACACACTAATAATTCCAAGCGTTGTAGTTACACTTCCTGTTACATACTTCCATAAAATAGGATTCAGTTTTTCCCTTTTTAAATAGTTAGGCTGGTCTTGTTTTATTAAAGCAATATCTTTAAGATTTTTTGCTACTTTTCCATTAGTTTCTTTAACTCCTTTTTTAACTTCGTTTAAGGTGTCGTGCATTGAATCTAGTTTAGTCATAACTATTGCTATGTTGTTTGATTGGTCTTGTTCATTCATAAAGTCTTTTATTCTCCTAATCCACTTGGGAACCAGTCTGCTGATAATTCTGAAACTTCAGTCATCTCGCTTTCCTCATCTCCGCTTCCATTCATTAGGATAGCAAAGTCCGTTCCGTTTGGGTGTTCTACTACCTCTGCCCATCGTGTTGTTGAGCTTTGATAATTTTCTCTTAGCGTTACTTGTGTGTTGTAAGCTTCGCATTGTTCTTGTGTTCCTGTGTAATACATATTAGTAAATTGAATAGTGGTTGTTAATGTTTGTTTCGATACCTACTCTGTTGGCAGTTTGATTGAAATTATAAAGAATATACTCTTGCAAATAAGTGTTTGCAAAAGCAGTATCATTACCTCTGCTAAATAGCTTTATCCTATTAGATGTAAGTGTACCAATATTTTGACCGCTATTTGTTACACTTGTTCCATTTCCCCATAATTCCCAATTAATACCAGAAGTTGCTGATTTTAGGGTTACTAACGCCTGATTGTTGTTAAGGTATGTTGTCCCAAATTGTGGACCATTTTGATAAGGTGCAATTCCATTACCAAAAATTATAAAAGAACCAGCATGAAGATTATTATTATACAAGCCCCCAAGCTCACCAGTTGTACCTATTTTATCATATACTATAAATTGTGTGTTTGGATTACTGGAAAGAAAACTACTCTGTAAGGAGTCGTTTACACCGTCTGCTAAAATTGCTGGTTTACCATTAACTGTTACAAGCACTTCTGCATCTACAATCATAGGCTGTTTGCTTGCTACTGTTTGTACTGCATCATTACCATTACCACTTTGGTCGTACCATGTAGTAACAAAACCGTTTGCTGACCCTGTCCATGTTGTAAGTGTCCCATCTGTAATTTCTTTTTCCTTGAAGTCTAGCTCTGCGTTGTCAGAAGAACGTCTAACTCGTGCAACACTAATTCCATCCCATTGTTCGTAAATGTCGTAGTAGGCGTTTATATTAAACTCCATCTCTCCACCTTTTCCGTCTGTATCGCAGATGATTAGTTCTTGAAAGGAGAACATCCCGATGTTAGATGGGTTTGATTGGCGATACCCTAAGCCTAATACGTTATCTTCAAAATTAAATTGAATCTCTCTGTACATTAAAAACTGCAAATTTGTCGCGGTATATGCTGCACCTCTTGTAGCGGGAGTATTAGATACTCCGTTAATGAATGAGGCTGTTATTGTCGGATTGTTATCTACTGCGGTAGATGTTGAGCCGCTAATTGCATTGAATCCGTAATCTGCCGAGCCTGATGCACTACCAAAAATGGTTACGCTTTTGCTATTATTATCACCAACATAAAACACTCCTTTAACAGTTGCCCCGTCGTTAGGTTGGAAGGTCGAAAGATACCCTCCGTTATTATTAGCACTTCTATGAATAATAGGTTTTCCTCCTTCAGTATTTAGTACTCCTGCATCTACAATAATTCCTTGTTTAGATGCTGTTGCTTGAACCATGTCGTCCCCCCCAGAGCTTTGGTCGTATATTTTTGTTACTGCTCCGTCAGCTGTTGTTTGGGTAAGGGTTATGTTTTTCATGTATATCACATCACCGTCTGCGTCAACGGTGCTACTTCCTCCGTTAGCTACATAAAATCTAAAATCGGGAGAATCAGAAGTACCCGTAAACAAAACAGTAACCCAAGTGTCTTGGGTCGGTGTGGTTAAACCTAAATTATCTGGTCGCTCTGTGAAAATCTGATTTACTGCGCTGTTGCTGCTAGGAATGTAGATATCAAAAGTAAGGGCTAAACCTTGCCCCGTTTCAAAGGCGTTGTTTTTCCCTAATAAGTGCTGAACATTACCACCAGTTAGTACGGCTTTTAAACAGTTGGATTCTCCACCTATTGTCTCACCCGTTGTTAGTGTGATATTTGAACTAAAATTAAACTGATTGCTAGCAGCGATAAAATTACTCTGAAACTGAACAACATCAGTATTCACCCATGCCAAAAGAGTACCGTCTGTTATTTCGGTAGGGTTGTAATCTAATTCTGCGTTGTCAGAAGAACGTCTTACTCTAATAACATCACCTGTATAACCTGTTACTACATATCTTAAAGAAAGAGCTAGAAGAGGTGTTACTATTTCAGAAGGTAGCTGTATCTTCCACTTAGAAAGTCTTCGTAATGAATATCCTGCTACTGCTCCTGAAAACTTATCTAAAATCCCCTTAAACAAGTTAAGAATGATTCTTCTTCGGTCATATAGTTTTCCCATTAGACCTAACATATTACGCTGCTATTTGTTCTAACCAGTACTCGACTCGTGTACCGTTGTTGAATACTTGTAAATACATATCAGTGTTAGCGATAAAGTCTGAACCTAAAATGTTTGTTGCTCCTGTAATTGTCGGTGCTGTTGCTCTGTTAATGAGAATCAATGAACTTCCAAAGTCTACTGAACCTGTAAGTGTGTAGGTTGCTGCTGCATTAGCACTTGCCATGTTGCAAAGGTTTCCTCCAGTGTTTTCAAGATTTATTTCTGTTCCTGTGTCAGCGATTGTTTGAGGAGCGCTCGCAAGAACGTATTTGTTGTTTTCTTTTCTTACTTTTGTAAGGTTTACATCATCAAGCTCTACAAGAGAGACTGTTTTTGAAGATTGCCGAGCAATACTCATTAGTTTTTCAACATCTGGAGCATCATTTAAATCATCGTAGCTAAATCCTCCTTTTTTCAACTTTGCTACAAGTTCTTTTACGGTTTCAGGCTTTGTTTCTTTTGCATTAGCTACTTTAGGAAGTAAACTAAGTACTTTTGCTGCAATTAAATCAACATCAACTTCTGCATCATCACCATCATTACCATCTTTAGCCTTTGGAATATTTGACACCTGTTCTTTTATAAAGTCCCTTATTAGGTCGTAATCAATTTCATCGGCATTTTTTCCGTCTTCTGGTTGTCGGATAAGTTTCATAACTTTATCAACAATAATAGTTTCGTCAGCGTCTTTACCTTTTTTTCCTTTTACTACTATTTCAACTTCTCCTCTTGAAGTTACTACCTTTCCGTCTTCTATTTCAATAGTTACTGCTCCGGGATCTCCTTGATCTCCTTGATCTCCTTGATCGCCTTGCAACATATCAAAGAAAGCAGAAGCCCTTTCGTTACGCTTTCCGGTAATTTCCATCTTCTGTACTTCTGGCCTGTCTTTAAGAGTCTTCTCAATTTCTTTTTGAGTCTTCCCTTGTTCTCTCTGTTCTAGTAATGACAAATCGTTTGTTTCAAGGCTTTGCTCCAAAATACCGCCATTTCTAGCGTTTTGTTGGAGGTTGTCTCCAAGAATACTGTTTGTTTCTTGGACGTTCTCGTCTATTGCCTGTACTACGTTTTCGTTTGGGTTAATGTTTTCTGGTTCCATGATATATATATATTGTACCTTTTATTGCTGATAATTAAAAACTTTTGTTGACTTTAATGTTGTTTTGGTCTCATAATGAGATTATATGAAAACATTACTGTATATTATATTATTATTTTTTGGGATAATTGTTTTAATTATCTTTACGGGTTGGTGGACTTTGTTGCTTGGCGTTATTCTTGCTGTTGTTTTATCTGAATCTATCTGGCCCAAAACAAGCATTTAAAGTTAATCCTCATCAAACAACTCATTAAGAATACCTACTATATAAGAATTAGTGGCAGCGTCTTCAGTTGAAAGTCTTTTAGAAACTTTAGTTTTCCAATTATTAAATTTTCCAAGTCCTGCTGCTGTACGACCTATAAACTTAGGCGGAATCAATGTAGATATAGCTTTACTTGCAAAATCTCCTATTGAAGCAAGAGATCTCGGTGCTTCATCTTGGAATTGACGACCTGCTTCTTTTGAAAGTAATTTACTTAGCCCTACTTCGTCAATAGCTTTTCTTTGCAACTCTTTTCTTGATCCGAACATCAACTGCATGGCTTCTGCGGTTTTTCTTATACCTTTTTCATCTGAAACAGGGCCACTAGTTTTTAGTATGTTCGCTACGTCGTCCATTTGGTTCATAACTGCCGCATAAGTAGAATTTGCTTTTGCTATTTCTGGCACTGCTTCGCCTACATATGATCTAGTCGTTCTTCTTAAATTATCTACAATTAAATCAAAGAATTTTGTATCTTCTCCTCCACGCCTAAATTTATTTATTGCTGTTGCTAATTTGTTAATACCTTCTGGTGTGTTATCTGACCACAATGTTACTTTATTTAATATCTTAGATATCTGTGATTCCTCTGCTGAAGTTAATGCTGTATTTTCAATCTTTAACCTTCCGTTAGGTAACCTTTTAATGTCAAGTGCTTCTTCTAATTGAGAAAACAGTTTTGTTTTTAATGGTTTCATAGGTATTGATTTGGTTTTAGTATTCCCTTCTTTTACAGTCCTTGAAAAAATTGATCCGGCTTCTTGCTTAATCTCTTTTAATGCTTGACGTACTTCTCTACCCATACCACTCAAAACTTTCACTTCATCTCCATTCATACCTTTTAAGGCATCATTTGGGTTAGCAAATACACGATCTACAGCATCTCTTCCTTTTCCTGAAAGAAACCCTGCAATATTTTTTAATGCTCCTGATGAGTATTTAGATAATGCTGTTACTACTGGTTTAACTATATATTTACCCGCTAGAGGTAGCACAATTTCTGCTCCAGTTGCAATAGCTGTTTCTTTTCCTACCTCTCCCGATTGTGCCGTTGCTACTGTTCCTGAAGTTAAAGCTCTTGATCCTAACTTAACAGGCAAGCTTGAAAGACTTGTTGCTCTTGCTGCTGCTGCTCCAGGAAGAGCAAACTGTGCAATATCTCCTGTTAACACTCCTCCTCCTTCTCCTTCTCTTGTTGTTGCAGCTTCTTCTGTTAACCTATCGCCTAATAAATTATTTGCTGTTTTTGTTGTTGGATTAACAAAATTAGCAATTCCCTTTCCTACTTGGAACAGTCCTTCTGCTGCTCTAAGACCAGATTTAGCAACTCCTTTAGAAAACTTTTCGACTCCTGATTCGTTTCTTTGTTCTATGTTTTCTAAAACTTGATCGTCCCTTTGCTGTGGTAAAGACCTTACTGGTTCTGAGGGATTTTCAGTAGAATACTTTTTTTTAAAATCTCCTACGACAAAATTGATGGCTGAATCTTGTTCGCCATTATTTACCATTTCACCTACTAAATTATCAAGTTGTATTCTTCGTGGTTCTGGTAACATAATATTAGTATTGGTACTTATCTCTTAATCTTTGCTGTTCCGGTGTAACGTTAACAACCTCATCAGGTATTATATTTGCCGATTGAAGACTTTTAACTTGTTCATAAGCGGTTGAACCTATTGCCTGGATAAACATTGCATCAATCTCTGAATCAAAGTTGATTAAATTACCTCTTACAATCGCATTGTTTAATTCTTCTGATTTGTTAATTCCAGGAAATACATTTTGAATGTCTCGCCCTTCTTGTTCTGAGTAAGCTGTTCCGGAGATGGCGTTTCTATACCCCATAAGGTTTTTCTGAATTTGAGTAGCTAAAATTCTCAACTCTGGGTTATCCACTTCACCGAACTTTTGATTCATTTCCTCAAAAGTCCCTTTTACTAAATTGGTACTTCCTCCTAGTTCATAAAATTTTTCTAAGTTTTCACCTAAAGCATTAAATGTTTCTCTTGCTTTGATACTTTTCCTAAGTGCTGTCCCTTCTGTACCAAGAATTTTTATAGCTTGATTTTTTATTACGGTAGAAGGGTCTTCTCCTTTATTTATACTATTTATCACATCTGATCGTTGTTGCTTTGTGAAACTTCCTGATCCAAGAATCGTGTCGATTACTCCCGCATATTCACCCTCTGTATATGTTGTACCTCCTCCTGTTCCTCCTCCTGAACTTACTGCTCTAGTTTTTTGATTCTTAATAATTTCACCTGTCTCAGTATTAACAAGGCTGTTTCCTTCTGCTAGTTTAATAAATTTACCTGAGTCAATACCGGCTTGTATTTCCGCAAGTCCAAGCTTTTGTTCTTTTGATTTAAAGTCTGCTTGAGCTTTCTCTACATCAAAGGCTCTTTTTCCGTCTGCAAAGTTATTTGTAATATCATCGGTTGATATACCATAAAATGAGGCTAGTTGTTGTAACTCTCCTTTTTGTAATTGACCTATGTCAAACCCTTGATTAAGAATTGATCGTACGGCCTTAGTTGTGTTGTTCGTCTTTCGAGACTCTGCTTCATTCCTGAAAGCTAATCGAGCATCTAATCCTTCTGAAAAGGCTTGATTTTTAGCTAAGATAGCTGCAGATGCGTCTGTTCTTGCTTGTCCTAGTAAGAATTGTACCTTAGCGTTTCTTGCGTTTTCAATACCTTGAAACACTTGCTCGTTTTCATTCTCTCTTCCTTGTATCTGAGATTCTCCAAAGTCTGATCCTATAAGTCCTCTTCGTGCTGACATTGCTGTCTGTGAGCCTAGTCTTCCTCTTCCGGCTACTTGCGCTCTTCCTAACTCGTCTGCAAAGATGGAGTTAGTTGCATCAATCTGCCCTTGAAATTGCCGAAGAGTATCTCTACGAATTTCATCATCACTTTTTTGTTTTCTGTTTAAAAGTCGTTCTTGGTCTCTACGCAAACGTAGTGTCTCTCGGTCCTCTATTTGACCTGTAGGAGCTACAAATGATGATACAGGTAACTCTGGTTCTAGTTCAGGTGCTACTACAGGTTCTCCTGCTGGAGCAAACTGTCCTTGTGCAGCTTGAGTCTTAGTTCCAAACATTCCGTCTACTGCCAAATTAGCTCCTTGTGAATTGAGCTGTGTTTGAAGGTCTCTAACACTTTGAGAGTTTTCTCCGAATGTTGCGACTGGGTTATTTGTTTTTTTGAATTGGTTTGGTTGCATGATATTAGAAGTAGTATTCTGTTATTAAAACGTGTCCATTTCCTCCATTTCCCTGTGTAAATCCTGTACCTCCTGCTCCTCCTCCTCCTCCACCTTTTGTTCCTGTTAAACCATTACTTGAATTACCTCCCGCACCACCGTTTCCAAAAATTGAATTACCTCCCGCACCACCTACTCCTGCACCAGGCGAGGATACTCCCGCACCACCTGCTAAAGAAATAAGCATTTGCCCTGTTGTTGCACCTCCCGCACCACCTGCAGTACCTGCTGCTCCTGCTCCACCTAATGCTATTACAAAAGTTTTGAAGCTAGTATCTCCACCTGTAACACTATTACCTGTACCTCCTGCTCCAATAACAACTGATTCAGTTGAATTAAGTCGTTCTGCTGAAAATCTATAAAAAGTATAAGCACCTCCTCCTCCTCCCCCTCCATTTGTTGGATTGCCCACAGTTCCTGAACGTCCTGAACCTCCTCCTCCAACCATTTCAACGGTTATATAAGATAAATTGTTTGGTTTACTCCAAGTACCAGTTGCTTCAAATTCTCTTGAAACAATATTGTTTTGCCCTATTTGTCCTACTAATCCATTTATAGTCTTAAAATAAAGATCAACTGTTGAAACATCTTCCCATCCATCAGTAGCATTTTTTCTTTTAACAGATCCGTTCGCATATCCTCCTGCACTATTCGTACCTAGATTAATATGGTTTGAGTTGTCTGAAGTTGATGAACTAACAACTATCCAGTAAAGGTCTCCTTGTACCTGTCCTGCGTATTCTGTACCAAAAGTAACTTCAAATAAAGCGTCGTCATCTAAAGCGTTAAATACAGTATCAGTTAAAGTTACGGTTGCAAGGTCTGTTCCACTTGGATCTCCTGAGCTGTCTGCTTGAAGTGAAAATGTAATATCTCCTGCGTTTGTTCCTGTGTTTGGCTCTTTCCATAGTACCGCACCTCGTATCTTTGTACGTCCTGCTGTAAATGATTGAGCGATAAGATTGTTTTGTCCTGTTGAGTCTGCTTCACCTACTGCAATTTCTGCGTCTTGTGTTGTTTGTTCTTGGTCAAATTCACCTGAATAAACATTATCATCTGTAACATACTTATTTGTAGCGCTAGGCGTTCCTGTTGTTCCTACAAGTGCTGCTTTTTCTCCTGGTGTTACTGCATCTCGATCATAAATGTTTACCCAAACAAGTTTATTGTTTGCATCTCCTACTCCTACAATAACAGAGTTAGTTCCTGCTGAGGTTGATAAGTCTCCTGCTGTATCAGAAAGGTAATATATAGCACCTGCTGTATATGTTTGAGTTTTATCAAGTCCTGCTACAAGAACACCACCAGTGATAGCGTTTCCATCTGTTCCTGCTCCCTGAGCAATACCTAAGTTTAGGTTAACGCTCTTTGCAACGTCATCAGCATCAGTTTTGTACCATTCTCCATCGGATTCAGATTGATATACTGCTTCACCTGTTACAAGTGTTTCACCTGCTTTTGCTGCAATAACCGTTTGGTCGATTGATACTGTCCCACCGTTCACCAAAGAAAGCACCTTTTCAAGTGTTGTTAGTTGGTTGTTTGATGTAATAGTAGCTGAAGCGTCATATTCTAGTGGCTCGTTAGCATCTAGGTTGTCTGTTCCATTTAAAAGATTGTTTAAGTAGAAGATATGAGCAAAGTTAGTGATAGTCACTGTTGCTCCAAGCCTGTGAGCACGTACAACTCCTGTTGTAACGACTCCTTGTCGTGAGATAGACTTGATATTAGAGATTGCTGTACCAACAATATCACATGAGATATGTTCTTTTGATGAATTTCCTACATCAAGACTGAAAAAATACCTTCCGTTAGGTAAATTAACACCGTCATCGTCTACAATAGAGGACAATGTTCCTGATGTTGCACCAATAGATAGTGCTGATGATAATGAAGTTGTGAAGTCTGCTACGATAAGCGCTAAATTTGATGACATAATGTTTTTAAGTCCCCATTTATCATAATTATACTATAAAAGACAGGGAGTTGGAAGTGTTAATAAATTGGGTTTGGGTTGTTAGTAGTTCCTGTTGAAGGGTTTACGTTAGCTTTCTGCCGGAACCTACGAGGTATCTTCTCCTCGTACAGTTCAATGTTTTGATCTAATTGACTCTCTATGTCTGCATAGCCAAGTCCTAAGGCTACATACTTAATCTTTCTTTTTCTAAACTTAGGTACTTTTTTAAGTTTTATTTCCATGAAGTAAGGATAGATGTCTGTTAAAGCGTCTCCTCCTATCTGTGCTTCTCCAATAAAGTTAGCTCCGATAGACTGAGGTGATGAGTAATCTACATAACCTGCTGATCCAAATACTGTCCCTACTAGCTGATACCCTGAATCATCATAGTCTACATATACTCCGTAGCTCTGCTCTCTTGAAATATTACCTTTTAGTCGTATCTTTCTGTATTTCTTTAGTCTTGTTGTGTTCCAAGTCTCACCTTTACCCTCCCAATAGTTATTAATAACAAATCCGTCATCATCAAAACCACTGAAAAGTTGGAAAGTAGTTTCACTTATAGATGATCCCATAAATAGCTCACCTCCATCTCTAACAAAGGTTCTTCCTTGAAACGATGTAATGTCTACGGTTTTATTTGTAACATCACATAACAGTAATATATCGTTGTTATTTGAGCCCTTCTTTTTACAAGCAACAATAATATATCTTTCATATGTTTCAATAGTACAATCAGAATAATCGTATTTTGCAAAAGTAAACTGACCAAATAATACTTTTGGTATTACCGCATCACCAGTTAAATTCTTCTGCAAGATAGTCATTTCTGGCTTTTCTTCATTTGAAGTGTTCATAAAGATGATACCTGCTCCTGTAGAAATTGCTCCTCTGCTTGATTGTAGTCCCATTTCCTTTCTAAAGACCTTGTTTGTAGCGTTGCCATCATCTGCATCAATTGATAATTGATAAGCTGATTGCTTTTTCATAGAGTAATACACTCCATCTGGTCCGATAAGTACTTTTAGAATACCATCTCCCCCTTCGTCTTGAGGAAATTGGAATCCTTCGCTTGCTTGTCGAGGGTTTGAGTTTCGAAAGTCTGTTACTCCTCGCAAGTTAGAGTTTTCCCATTGATAATCTGCTGTTCCTACTCCTGAGTTAGTAAGCGTGTAAGCTCCTGTGATGTAGTTGATTGTTCCTGTCCCTCCGGCATCACCTGTTAGCACTCCTAAATAGTCATCAGTATAAACTTCTCCCGATCCTGTGATAGTTATTGTCACTGCAAAACAGTTCCTTGTAGCTCCTGCTGCCTTGAAAGCGAGTGTTCCTCCCAGTGAGCTTGTTTCCTCGTCTGCAACGGACGTATAGACCCCTGTATCACCTGATACACCTC
>Ga0222671_1000207_pt1 | contig 24087 bp, 32 predicted proteins | sample AntAcemetagen797_FD_179849 | JGI IMG/M metagenome (GOLD analysis project Ga0222671, IMG submission 179849) | Saline water microbial communities from Ace Lake, Antarctica - #797 | ecosystem: Environmental > Aquatic > Non-marine Saline and Alkaline > Saline | place: Antarctica: Ace Lake... | reverse complement strand
TACACGGCGCACCCTGCCTCATGGCTGAACGGCGAGCGATGGCTAGATGAGGCCGCAGCTTCCCCAACGGACTTTTACGACAACATCCAGAAACACCTATCGGAGAAAATGAATGAGTTACCAGACACGCCTAGCATCGGCCACAATGCTTATCACCGACTTTCTGCGCCAGTATCAGCGCCCGACACATCTGGACGACGAGGGATGCATGAGGGAAATAGCGGCGATAGCAGAGGAGGTGAACGGTCTCATCTCAGCATCATCAAGCCCCGAAAATTTCCGTGACCGGATCGAAACGGCTTTCCGGCACATTCGCAAAACTTACACGCAGCGCGCATGGCCGATGCCAGCACATTTTATTAAGGCGCTTGACGCAACCGCTAAACGCGAAGCGGTTGAAATCACAGGCAAGCCATTTGCCAGCGAAGACGCGATCCAGATTGTTGCCCGCCGCATTGCTGCCGGTGACTCTGTTGGCGACGGCTGGCTTTATGGCCGAGGTGCGGTCCAGCTTTTGCGTGACGGATTGGTGACGACTGACCAGATTCGCAAGTATCGTTCTGCGCTATACTTCGCAGCCAAAGAAGTCGGGGGGCAAGAGTATGCCCAGCGCATAGAGGATGCATTGAAGGAAAAGCATAATTCGGCCGCAACGCTTGAGAACGCATAAACCTCTTGACGCAGTTTATGATACATGCAACCTTAGGAAGGCATAAAGGAGATATGATATGCTAAACATGACCATTGCAGGCAACGTCGGAAAAGACGCTGTTCTGCGCAAAACACAAAACGGCGACTCGGTTCTCGGCTTTTCGATTGCCGTAGATCAGGGCAAGGACAAGGGCGGCAACAAGCGCGACAGCGTTTGGGTCAGCTGTTCGATCTTTGGTCAGCGGGCCGACAGCCTGCAAAGCTACATTACAAAAGGTTCCAAGCTGGCGTTGTCTGGCAAGCCCAGCGTCAACGTCTACGAGGGCAAAGGTTCGCTGCAACTGCTGGTCAATGAATTGACGTTCATGGGTGGCGGCGGAGAACGGTCCGAGCAAGGCGGCTATGACCAGCCACCGCAATCCAATGTGCCTGACGACGAAATTCCATTTTAGGATGGCACAGATTGACATCACAGCAGAAGGCAAAGGCACGTTCCAGGTGGTTCTTGCCAATGCCGAAGCTGGCGACGAAATCCTGTATCACGTCGGCAAACACGCAGCGGGGGCGCATAAGTATAACGCCTTCGTTGCACACCAGCGCGGGGAATGTCTGCTTTATCAGCGCCGCCTTGGTGAAAGCCGGTTTGCCTACATCGCCCGCAAGACCCAACCATGAGGCCTTGGGCTACGGGTGACGCAATCGGATCTGGCGCGGTTTACCTGCCGGACGCCAAGACACGGGCCGCATATGGCCAAGCCTGCCGCGCAGCAATCATCGACAGCGCCGCGCGACACGCAATTAACCTAACCACCCTGCAAGCGCGCAGGGACTACATCAACGGGCACCCAGCGAAAGAACAACTAAAAGCGCGGGTGTCGGAACTATGGGAGAGCCGCAATGAATGACCCGCTAGAGCGTGTTGGCCGCGGGCAATGGTTCAGCCACGACGGGCCGATTTGGATTGACACGCTGGGCGATGAATACCTGCTGAACTGTTACAAGACCTGCCTGCGCCACGACAACCCGAAGGCTGACGAGTTACTAGAAGAAATCAGAAACAGAAACATGGAATGGAGATTAGAGACATGACTGGATACCAACAAACATTTGGCCCTGTGGTCATTGAGTGGGACGACGAGCCGGGAAAGCTGGTGGCCAAGTGCCAAAGCGGACGGTTCGACTGCAAGGGGCGCATCAACAACGTCTGCGTTTGGAACAAAGGCGAGGACGGCAAAGGGCGTCAGCTGCCTGCCGACATGATGACGCCGGACTGGTGCCAGTACAAGGCTGGCGCGCTGGACGATGCAGAGGGGATGCGTGGATGACCAAATGGAAACTACCCGAGGGCCGAGCGCCCATGACTGACGCACCAGAACGGATACAAGCTTGGGAAACGCTTGACGACTACGGGCAGTGGGCAACAGACTACGATGGCGGCGTTGAATACATTCGCGCCGATCTTGTTGACGCCATCATTTTTGCGGCGCAGGCCGTCATTGACAGATGGGACAGCCCAGATTGGAAAGACGAAAAGCACACGGCAGATTATATCAATGTATTGCGCCGCGCCCTGAACACCCCCGAAACCCGCACCACCCTTGCAGAACTGGAGCAAAAACAATGACATCACTATACATAATCATATTCGCAATCGGCAGCATGGAGGTCGGACACATCACCGGCAAGACCCACGCAGTCTGCGACCAGATGCCCGCGATGGTCGAAGCATTGGAGGCGCTTTGGGGCCAACAGGTGGACGCATACTGCCGCGATACTGGCATCCCGTTCCTGCGCCCGGTGGCACGGCCATGACAGAGCCACCCACCCCTGAGCAACTGCGCCAGCTGCTGCGCTACGAGCCGGACACAGGCAAGCTGTTTTGGCGGACGCGGCCGGATAGTATGTTCAAAAAGCCGAGGCGCGGCAAGAGCTGGAACACACAGAATGCGAACAAAGAGGCTTTTAAGGCGTTTAGCAAAAGGTATAAAGTCGGGTGCATCTTTCACCGAAGCTACTTAGCCCATCGTGTAGCGTACGCAGTGTACCATGGTCACTGGCCAAAAGAACAAATCGACCACATAAATGGTGATGGGTTCGACAACCGAATCACCAACCTTAGAGAGGCCAGCCCAACTGAAAATATGCGGAACAAAAGGCTGCACAAAACAAACACGTCAGGCCATAACGGAGTTCACTTCTGCGATACTAACAAGAATTGGAGATCTTTTATTTATATAGGAAACAAAAGAAAAGATCTCGGACGTTTCACCAACATCGAAGACGCCATCGCAGCCCGTAAGGCTGCAGAAGAAGGCCACGGATTTACAGAAAGACATGGAACATGACAGACGAACAAATCAATCAAGTCGCCGTCCTGCGCCGCGCAGGCAACCGCAACGTCGAGATCGCGCAGATGCTGAACATGACGTACGATCAGGTCGTGAGGTGCGTGTCCCGAGCACGGCAGCGCAACTGGCTGCCACCCAAGCCCAAGGCAAACCCACGTCAAGCAGTGCTTGATCTCGTCAAAGGGAACGGAATGCGTCAGGGGCGCATCAGCGACATGATGATGGCGCTGTCAAAGGAAGAGAAGGTATGGCTGATCGGCGACGCCCAGCGCGAGGGGTACGAGACCCTCGCAGAGTGGCTGACGGACGTGGTGCGGGCAAAGTATGATAAGGAGAACGAGCTATGAGCAAAACGAAAAGAACGTGGGAAGAATTGAGCGAGGAACGCAAGACGCTGGCGCGCACGCGCGGTGAGGAGATCATGCAACTGCGTAAAGAAGGTAAAACATACAAAGAGATTGGGACGATCATGGAGCTGTCAGGCTCTAGGTGCCGCGATTTAGAACGCCGCCATATCCGACACCTGAACTTCCACAAAAATTACCCGCTCATAAAAGGCTGGGACGAATCCGTCCGCGCAGCGTTCGCAGCAAAACCCCCAAACAATCCCAATTGGGCGCGCAGACACCATAACGCTGTGTATTATTTCTGTGCGAAGAATAACCCTACTAAAATAGACCTCGCGAACCTCCTCTTTCCTAGCTTAGAGATCATGTTCGGAGCCGATTACGAGAAGTATCTACCTCAGAACGAGGCCCTGTTTAAGGGCAATGACAACAGAAAGGAACAAGAACCGTGAACAAGCTAGAGAAGATGCAGTACGAAGAAACGATGGCACTCAGAAAGGACATGGACGAGATGTTCGTCAGGTGGGCGGACCGAGATGCGAACGGCATGATCATCTGCACCGTGATGATCATTCAGTTCGTAGCCATGGCTGGGCATATGTTTGATAGCCCAGAGGACTACGTACGATTTGTAGACGAGACCGTGGCGCGTGGGCGTAAGCGGTTTGATGTAGAAAACAACGGAGGACATTATGTTCATTGAGCAAGAAGACCAAGCAACAGCAACAGTTTATGTAGATCAGATCACCACGTCAGGCAGTGGGTTTGGTGCAAAAATGGACACCGGAGACGTAGTGTTCCTCAACAGCCGGATCATGCATGCGGTCAAGATCCAGATTGGCGACACGGTCAGGGCGATCGTCATACCAAACTACGAGGACAAGCGGCACTCTGTGCAGTGGCGGGCAATCAGAGCTGTCGTAGTTTCGGATCCTGTGAACGAGACAATCACGGCTGTCGAGGAGATCGAGTCGACGGTGCAGCCTGCACCCGCTGTCGAGAAGGACCTGTCGGAATGGCTTTGCGATCTGCTGGATGAGCACGGTCCGATGCGCGCGGCGACACTTGCCAGGCTCATGGATCAGTCTGTACCGGAGATCAACGTACTGTGCCGTGGGCTACACGCCAGCGGGGCTATCTCACGGGCGGAGGTGTACAGCCTGCCGACGAACAAGCGGGCGTCGCACAAGGTCTGGGCGCTGAGCCTCAACGACTTTGATATCGATCCGTTCGAGGATAGCGCCGAGGTGGAGGCAGACTACGAGTCCGAAGACTAAAGCGTATCGCGACGTGATACATCCTGCGAGCTATCGATCGACTGTGGTCTCGAAAGCTTTGCGGATCAGCACCGAAAGCTGGCGCGCCATTGAGCGCTGCTCGGCCTCTGCAAGCGTGCGAAGCTTGTCATGATCCTCGATCAGCAGGCCGACGTTACGAAACTTTGGCTCTTCGGTCTTTGACATCTCAAATAGGTCCCTTTACTTGTTGTCTGTATCTACATCACTCGGTGTCTGCGCGCAACCAAATCGTTTCTCTCGGTATATCCGGCTAGCCTTTACCAACTCGGGCGGCTGCTTCGAGTACCCACGGATGGCGATGACGTTTTCTTTCTTCATTGCCTTGAGCATGGCGTACGCTACATCTTCGGTGAACCCAAGCTTCACCATCTCTGCGATGCCCGTCTTGAGCGTTCGAAGCCCGTACTTGTAGTCCGTGAACACCTCGATGATGTCGTCGTGCTCTTCCAGTTTATCGGTCATGTGTTGTCCTTCTGCGGTTTGAGGTTCAGCCAAGCTCGGGCCTGTTCGCCCAGCACGATAGCCCCGATGTCGATCTTAGCACGAAGCGCCTCAACAATCTTCTCGTCGATTGTACCAGCCGAGATGAGGTCGACATATGTGACGTTGTTTCGCTGGCCGATGCGGTGCGCCCGGTCTTCGGACTGGATGCGCGTCTCGAGATTGTAGTCGTTGCTGTAGTACACGCACAGGTCTGCCTCTGTCAGCGTCAGGCCGTACCCTGCGGTGGCGGGGTTTCCGATAAAGAAGCGGAGCGGGTGGTCAGGGTTCTGGAAGTTCCGCACTGCGTTGTTGCGATCCTCGTCAGTGGTGTCACCGTAGTAGGACGCGGCACAGCCCTCGCCGAAGGTCTTGTTCAACAGCGCTGTGATCTGCTGGATATCGTACCGGAACCGGCTCCAGATGATTGCTTTACCCGAATGCTCCTGCAAGATCTCGACCAGTGCATCCATGCGCTTGGATGGGAAGTACACCATCTCGCCGTCGTCGGTCTTCAGGTGGCCGGACAGCACCTGCTGCATGCGCAGCATCTGTGTGATCACGGCCGGTGCAGTGATAAGCTCGCCGCTGTCCAGCATGGTCATCGCCGTGGTCCGGATCTGCTCGTACATCTTGAACTGTTCGTCGGTCAGGCCGACGTACCGGGCGGTGTAGATCTTCTCCGGCAGGTCGAGGCAGTCCTGCTTCAACACTCGGAAGCTGTGGGCATCGATGCGCTTGGTCAGCTCCTCGAGGTTCCGGTAGCCCACGACCTGCTCAAAGGACATCGACCCCATGCGCCGCTTCTGTGTGACAGCGTACCGGTTCTGGAACGCGTAGTAGCTGTCGAAGCCCAAGGTCCGAGGTCCGAGGAACTCGAACTGTGCATATGCATCCATTGGCGACTTGGTAATAGGTGAGCCGGTCAGGATCCTGCGGTAGTGGAACCCTGCTGCGATCTTCATCAGGGCCTTGGACCGCTTTGCCTTGTGGTTCTTGATGGTGGTTGACTCGTCGATCGCGATCAAGCCCCGAGGTCCGAGCTTCTTGGCCATCCACTCGCCTGCGGTGCGGCCCTTGAGCGAGGAGAAGGCCTCGACGTTCATCACAAACAGTGTCATGCCGTCGAATGGTTTAGAGATGGACTGCATCTCCTCGCGCTGCGCCTTGTTGGGGTTGGCGACCCAGCGGATAACCCGATGGGGTACATGGTCGGACATGTGCTCGGGGATTTCTTTGGCGACCCAGTTCCTGTACACGCCCTTTGGCGCGATGATCAGAGAGAAGTTGATTCGCTTCTCGAGGTATAGTGCTGCGATGTTGTCGATCAGAACCTTGGACTTGCCGGTTCCCATCTCCATGAGATACCCATACGATTGGCAGTCAAGACCGGCCGCGAGCGCGTCATGCTGATGTTGGTATGGTTTAGTCTTAAAGAAGTCTATTGACACTGGTTGATCTCCTGCCTATGTTCCTACTCATGGTTAGCAAACAAGCTGGCCACAAGCAACCCTGAAGAGGAACAAACTTATGGACGACATCTTCGAAGACATTTTCGACGAGGCCGGAGCGCTCGGAAATGTAGATACGGAAACTGGCAAGAACCTCAGCGATCTCGTACGCAAGCTGCGCGCAGTAGAGAAAGAGATCGACGATTCGGAGAAACACCTCAAAGTATTGAATAGAGAGAAGCATAAGCTCTCTGTGGAAAACATTCCAACTCTCATGGACGAGATGGGCGTGGAGCGCCTTGATGTGGACGGTGTCACTGTGGTGCGTAAGCTCATGATCCATGCTTCGATCCCCGCTGCGCGGAAGGATGAGGCCTTTTCTTGGCTGCGCGAGAACGCGCTGGACGACATCATCAAGAACGATGTGACGGTGTCTTTTGGCAAAGGGCAGGACAACATTGCTGGCGACCTCGTTGGCAAGCTGGAGCAAGACGGGTTCAATACGTCCCAGAAAACCTACGTCCACTCATCCACCCTCAAGGCGTTTGTGAGAGAGCGCTTCGAGAACGGCAAACCCATCGATCTCGACATGTTCGGGGCATTCGTTGCAAACGCAGCAGAAATCAAGAGGAAGTCATGAAAAGTTTTGAGATATTGGAAAAGTTGTTATCTGGTCACAAGGCTGGCTACCACTACGCGCCTAAGAAGGCCCATGCGGAGGATTGCAACTGTGATGGTCGAAAGTACGCCATCAAGTTTGACCCACTTACAGTGCAGGAGATGATCGATGGGCGCCGTTAAGAGATGGCAGATGGGGCAGGAAGAGATGGAGCAGGGAGAGTCTGACGCTCGTGAGGACCCCGATAAGTTTGAGCAAGAGTGCGAAGATCGCTGGATTGATCAGCAGATCGAGGACGAATGGATCGAACGAGACATGAAGCGTCAGGATGACGAGATTAAAAGGAAAGCAAAATGAGCACCACAGTCACAACCGCAAAAGAAACCGCAGTATCCACTGACGTGATGGACGACATCTTTGAGTATGCTGGCGAGGGCGCGTCCTTCGACAGCAGCGAGATGCAGATCCCGTTCATCCGATTGCTGCAGCCAATGTCCCCGCAGCTTAACAAGAAGAAACCGGAGTACATTGACGGCGCACGCTCTAGTGACATATTCAACAATGTCACAAGCCAGTACTGGGACGGAGAAGCAGGTATCAGGGTTATCGCATGCTACCAAACCACCAAGTATTTGGAGTTTGTGCCTCTTGAAATGGGGGGTGGATTCCGCGGTGAGATACCCCCTAACAGTCACCTGCTTCAGCAGACCAGTCGAACCGGAGCTCGTGAGATCCTGCCCAACGGCAACGAACTGGTGAAGTCCGACCAGCACTTCTGCCTAGTCGTCGAAGAGGACGGCTCCTTCCAGCCTGCTGTAATCGACATGAAGTCGACTTTGCTGAAGGTCAGCCGCCGCTGGAAGACACAGATCGCCATGCAGAAGGTCAAAAACCCGAAGACCGGTGTGCTGACCACCCCGCCGGTCTTTGCCACGATGTGGCGTCTGTACGCCGTGGAGGAGTCTAACGACAAGGGTTCGTGGTCCACGTGGGGTGTCGAGAAGGTCGGGCTCCTGACAGACCGCAACCTGATGCTCGAAGCAAAGACCTTCCGCGACTCGATTGCCAAGGGTGAGGTCAAAGCAGCGTCAGAAATGGACGAGCAGTCTTCGGGCGGATCAGGCGGGGACGACATACCTTTTTGAGTATAATCTCGGGGCTGGTCCACTGGATCAGCCCCGACTTACCGTTTTAGGTATTTTAGCTACAACTCAAGGAGACAACAATGTCGTCAGCAGAAAGACTGCTGGCTGCTTTCGAGGGTTCGACGGCAGCTTATGGTGAAACGACGGTCGGCCGTATAGGCCGGAAGGGTAAGGCAGAGGCAAAGAGTTTTATACGCCGCGGTCAGATGACCGTGGAGATGGTGCAGAAGCACATCGATGGACAGCAGGGTGTGGGCGCGATCCCGATCACACAAGAGAACATGTGCCGCTTCGGAGCGTTGGATGTGGACGTATATGACTTGGACCACGCATCCCTGCAGAAGAAGATACAGACTCTCAAGCTGCCGCTGATCCACTGCCGCACGAAGTCCGGCGGCGCGCACCTGTACCTGTTCTTCCGAGACTGGCAGCCTGCGTCTCTGGCGCGAGAGTACCTGATCGAGATGTCGATTGCGCTGGGTTTCTCTGGCTGTGAAGTTTTCCCGAAGCAGGACGCACTTCTGGTGGACAGGGGCGACCTCGGAAACTTTATCAATATGCCATACTTTTCGGCAGAGCAAACCACGCGGTACGCGTTCGGCAAAAGAGCCGAGGCTCTGGACCTTGATGAGTTTCTGGACCTGATCGGGGTGTCTCGTGTGGACATCGCAGACTTGGATGCCTTGGATTTGTCGGGGTCGAAAGAACATTTCACCGATGGCCCACCCTGCCTAAGAATACTGGTCGCGACAGGCTGCGTGTCCGAGATGCGGAACAACACGCTTCTGCAGATGGGCGTGTATGCCAAACAAAAATATCCTGACACATGGGAGAAAACGGTGGAAGATTACAACCGCAAATTCATGGAGCCACCTCTGGAATCCAAAGAGGTGATGACGGTCATCAAGCAGCTGGGAAAGAAGGACTACTTCTACATGTGCAGCATGGAGCCCTTTGCATCAGTCTGTGACAAGGACCTCTGCCGCACGAAGAAGTACGGGGTGGGTGGCGACAGCGAGAGCAAGGCGCAGGTGGGCGGACTGACCGTTGTGCTATCCGAGCCCCGGCTCTACTTCATGGACGTGAATGGTAAGAGGGTCGAGCTCACTGTCGACCAGCTCCACAACCAGTCGCTCTGGCAGAAGGCGTGCCTTGCCCAGATAAACTTCATGCCGTCGACGATGAAGGCTCAGGACTGGACGTCTGTCGTGAACCGCATGCTGACTCAGGCCACCTATCAGGAGGTGCCGAGGGAGCTCACGATGGCAGGGCAGTTCGAAGACCTTCTCAAGGGTTACTGCAATGGCAGCGCGCAAGCGTACGACGCTGCGGAGCTTGAGACGGGCAAGCCGTGGCACGACGAGGGGCGCGTCAAGTTCAAGATCGATGGGCTTGTGGGCTACCTAAAGAACCGAGCGCATCCATGGGCTGACAGCCGTGCGAAGATACAGGAGGAGATCAAGCGATTGAATACAGGGGCCGACTTCTCCGGAAGACAGCACTACAAGACTGCCGATGGTAGATGGGTGGCCTGTCGCGTGTGGTGGGTACCGGAGTTTGAAGAAGAAAACATCGACCTGCCTATAGAGGAGATCAACAATGACATTCCCTTCTGAGAAACTTTTGTCCGTCAAGGATCTGGCGACCTTTCTGGGTGTGACCACCGCCGCTGTTTACAAGTGGATCAAGCAGGGGTCTATGCCCGCACCGTACCGGTTGGGTGGGGTCTCTGGTCCGCTGCGCTGGGACGCAGCAACGATCAACGCGTGGCTGGAGGAAAGCAAGTGATTGAGAACAGCACACAGATCTTCGGGCCGCCCGGCTGCGGCAAGACCGAGCGATTGATGCAGATCATCGAGGAGAACATTGCAGCGGGTGTGTCGCCTGCCGACATCGTCTTTGTTTCGTTCTCCAAGAAGTCTATTGAAGAGGCGCGCGACCGTGCCATGACCCGCTTTAATCTGGATGTGAAGCAGCTGGCGCGGTTCCGCACACTGCACTCCACTGGGTTCGTCGGCCTGAGCATGTCCTACGGGGATGTGTTGGCTGGCGCTGACTACAAAGAGCTGGGCCGGATGCTCGGCGAGGAGTTCAACATGAACGTCCGGCCAGAGGATGGGGTGCTGATCCCCACGGATCTGAAGCGTGGAAGCAAGTACATCCAGATCATCGACCGGGCGCGATATCGGATGATCCCGCTGGAGGAAGAGTGGAAGGACCACGACACCGACTTCCTGTCGCTCTTCAAGGCCCGTCAGATCCGCGACCAGATCATCGAGTACAAGGCAAAGCTGGGCAAGATTGATTATGTGGACATGATCGAGCTTTATGTACAGATTGTTGAACCCGAGCCCTGCCGCATCCTCATCGTGGACGAGGCACAGGACCTTACCCCTTTGCAGTGGGCCATGGTCCAGAAGATGGCGCGCTCTGCGCAAGAGGTGTGGATTGCAGGGGACGACGATCAGGCCATTCACCGCTGGACAGGGGTGAACGTGCAGCTGTTCATCAACATGTCCCCCAACCGGATTGTTCTGGAGCAGTCCTACCGTCTGCCCAAGCAGGTCTTCGACCTAGCCCAGAAGATCGTCAAAAGGATCAAGGACCGAGTACCAAAAACCTACCGCCCGACGGACGAGGAAGGAAGTGTCAGATGGCACTATGACCTAGATTCTGTCCCACTGGCCCGTGGATCTTGGACTATCATGGGGAGGACCAACTATCTGGTGACTGAGATGGCCAAGCAGGTCTTTCAGATGGGGTACTACTACTCCATTAAGGGGTCGGCCGTGATCACTCCGGCGCAGGCCCGTGCTGTGCAGACATGGCGCGACCTATGCAACGGTGAGTGTGTGGACCTGTCCCGCATCAAAGAGCTGTACGATGTCGTCCCCAAGCAGGGCGACAGGGCGGTGGTGCGGCGAGGATCGGCAAAGCTTCTTGAGGCCGCGGCCCCTGACGCCACGCTGTCTATGGTCGAACTCGAGCGGGAGTTTGGTCTCCTGCCGCAGGGAGATCTGCTGTCGGCGCCTGACGCCTTCGAGCTACTCAATCTGGGACGGGACATGAGTCTGTACCTGCGCCACATCGAGGCCTCTGGAGAAGACAGCACCAAGCCGCCGCGCATCAAGCTGTCCACCTTCCACGCGATGAAGGGTGGGGAGGACGACAATTGCGTGGTATCGTTGGCCACGACCAAGGCCTGCGAGGAGAGCATGTATCCAGACGATGAGCACCGAGCATTCTACGTCGGTGTGACCCGCGCTCGCCAAAATCTCCACATCGTAGAAACCAACAAAAAGTACAGGTACCCGCTATGACTTTCGCTTTTAACGACCCCCGCATGTGGGACTGGGCCGTAGGCATGGCTCGTCACGTCGCACTTTTAAGCAAGGATCCTAGCACCAAGGTGGGTGCAGTGATCTTTGATGGCAAAAAACGCATCGTTTCTGCCGGCTACAACGGCCTTCCTCGCGGCGTGAGCGACACGCAGGAGCGGCTTACCAACAGGGATATCAAGTACAAGATGATCCTGCATGCCGAAGTCAATGCCTTGAGCTTTGCCACGGCTCCGGTCGAAGGGGCGACGTTGTTTTGCACGCACCCTTGCTGCACACAGTGCGCGGCGCAGATCATCCAGCGCGGCGTGGCGCACGTCTGCTGGCCGACACCGGATGTCACGTTCTTCAGTCGATGGGCGTATGACATGGACCTCTCGGCTAAAATGTTTGAAGAAGCAGGAGTAACAATCCATGTCCGATAACCAAGCACAGAAAGCGCAGGTACTTTCCATGACCAAAGAAGAAATTCTTGACAACGCAAAGCAGCTCATCGCAGGTCAGAGGGCCGCTGACTACGGAGACGCGAAAGACAATTTCGATCGAATCGCCGCGGGCTGGAACATCATCCTGCAAGGTGCGCTTGATACGCACGGGTACTTCACTGCGCAGCACGTAGCGTTGATGATGGACTGGGTAAAGACAGCGCGCTTGCTGGAAACCCTCGACCACAAAGACAGCTGGATCGACAAATGTGGGTACAGCGCCCTCGGTGGCAGCTTCAAAAAGGACGAAGAATAATGGCAAGAGAGCGCAGCGACAAGAGCACCATCTCTTTTCTAGAGAGGATGGACCTCGGCGAGAAGCTCGTGCCGGACTGGAACATCCCTTCCGAGTACCCAGACCTGACGAAGTACCCGCAGATTGCGGTTGACCTAGAGACTTGCGACCCGCACCTCACGACACTGGGGCCCGGCTGGGCGCGCAACGACGGGTTCGTCGTGGGCATTGCCGTCGCCGCGGGCGATCAGGCTTGGTACTTCCCGATCCGCCACGAGAACGGCCACAACCTCGATCCGAGGATGACCCTCAAGTGGTTCTCCAAGCAGATGGCTACGCCGCACATCGACAAGATCATGCACAACGCCACCTACGATTTGGGCTGGCTGCGCGCAGAGGGGGTTAACGTTCAAGGTCGAATTATTGACACGATGATCACCGGCGCCATCGTGGACGAGAACCGCTTCTCGTACAGCCTGAACAATCTGGGCCGCGACTACATCGACATGCGCAAGGACGAGAAGATGCTGCGCGCTGCAGCCAAGGACTGGGGCATCGACCCCAAGGCTGACATGTGGCGACTGCCGCCATCCTACGTCGGGGCCTACGCCGAGCAGGACGCGTTCATGACCATGAAGCTGTGGGACCGACTCAAGACAGAGATCAGCAGCCAAGACCTGTCGCACATCTTCCAGCTCGAAACATCGCTGATCCCGCTGATGGTGGACATGCGTGCGCGCGGCGTGCGCGTCGATCTGGACAAGACGGACATGGTCCGCAAAGGTCTGAGGACCAAGGTCCAAGATCTGAAGTCCGAGATCAAACGCAAGACAGGGGTGGACATCGAACCTTGGGCGTCGGCGTCGATGCAGAAGGTCTTTGAGGCGCTGAACCTGCAGTACCCACAGACAGAGGCTGGCGCACCGTCGTTCACGAAGCAGTACCTGAACGCCCACCCGCACGAGGTCTGCCAAATGATCGTCAAGCTGCGAGAGTTTGACAAGGCCGACAGCACGTTCATCGACTCGATCCTACGGCACGAGCACAAGGGGCGGATCCACACAGAGTTTCACCAGCTCCGCAGCGATGACGGTGGCACTGTCACCGGCCGCTTCTGTGTTTCGGAAGACACCCTGATCGAAACACAGCGTGGGCCCGTCCCCATCATTGACATCAAGCCTCGCCAAGACATGGCCTTGACGCACCGAGGGAGGCTGCAGCCTATTCGTCATTTGATTTATAAGGGCGAGGAAGAAATGGTTGCGCTACGGGCATCTTGTGGTAGTGTAGTTAAATGTACCCGTAATCATCGTGTGATGACAGCCTCGGGGTGGACGAAGGTCGGTGACCTGGTCATTGGACAGGAGATTTGTGGTGTCGATATCCAAGAGGGACTTAGCGAACGAGGAGCTTTGCCGAGCAGTGGTAGAGTCGTACCTTTCCAAAGACAAGCCGAGCCTCAAGGAGGTGGGTGCGAAGCATGGGATAACATTTCACTCCGCACGAGCCATAGTCAACACAGCTCTTACAGAGGAGCAGATGAGGGAAGAGAAGGCCCTTCGGTACTCTCGGTCCAAGCTTGGCGCAAGAAACGGAATGTCGGGGAAAACCGGTGGCTTGCACCCCAACTACAAAGGACGGCTGTTCTGCGACCCGTACGGCTACATTCTGGTGCTCAAGCCGAGTTGGTACACGGGGAGACCTTTGTCGAAGCACGTCTACGAGCATCAGGTGGTAATGGCTCAGATGCTTGGCTTGACCGAGGTGCCCGAGGGTATGAATGTTCACCACATCAACGAGAACCGAGAGGACAACTCGCCGCACAACCTCGCATTGGTGACACCGGAGGGGCATCGCTCACTGCACGCTCGGTCACCGTTGAGAAAATTGAGCCTTTGGGAGTTGCACAGGTCTGGGACATCGAGGTCGAAGCCGACCACAGCTATGTCGCCCACGGACTGATCCACCACAACTCTTCTTCAAATCCCAACCTCCAGCAGATTCCAGCGCGAGACCCAGACATCAAGAAGCTGATCCGCGGACTGTTTATACCAGAAGAGGGGGAGAACTGGGGGTCGTTCGACTACGCATCGCAAGAGCCGCGGTTGCTAGTACACTTTGCAGCATCGATGCCGGACCGCATGCGAAGCCCTGTGGTCGACACCATCGTCGAGGAGTACCACAAGGGCGACGTCGACCTGCACCAGATGGTTGCCGAGATCGCAGGCATCTCTCGCAAGCAGGCCAAGGCTGTGAACCTCGGGATCATGTACGGCATGGGGGTGACCAAGCTGGCAGCCCAGCTGGACATCTCGGTCGAAGAGGCCAAGCGTATCATGGCCGAGCACAAAGACAAGGTTCCGTTCGTGAAGCAGCTGGCCGATGTAGCCAGCCGCAGGGCCGAGAGCGAAGGCCAGATCCGCACGGTCCTCGGACGCCTGTGCCGGTTCCATCTGTGGGAACCAACGACCTTTGGGTACAATAAGCCGCTACCTCTGGAGGAGGCTAAGAAGGAGTATGGCAACATCAACAATCTGAAAAGAGCGTTTAGTTACAAGGCCTTGAACAAGCTTATTCAGGGATCGGCTGCAGACCAAACCAAGAAAGCGATGGCTGATTGTTATGCCGAAGGCCTCGTTCCGCTGTTGACCGTGCATGACGAACTGTGCTTTTCTGTGGCTGATAAAGCGCAGGCCGCTCGGATCAAAGAGATCATGGAGACCGGTCTGAAGCTCAACATTCCGTCCCGTGTGGACGACGACGTGCCAGCCTTTCGGGGCTTGCCAAACAACTGGGGAGAAGTCGAATGAGCAAAGCAGAAGAACAACAGGTGCTGGGGTTCAAGGACATGCATCCTGCTCAGGCCGAAGCGCTGCTGATGTTCATCCACATGGCCCTCACGGTTACTCCAGAGGAGTGCTTTGAGGACGTCTTCGATGCCGCGGAGGACTTGGTCGTCCTGCTGGGCGGCAACGGTATACAGGTGCACTACGACGTGGTGATTTAGTTTGCCAGCTTTTGTGCAATCTCTGCGTTACGCGCTTGAGACACGGGGTCTGACCCCAACAACGCCATTGGAGGTGTACTTCCTGCCAGTGCTTGTGGAGCCTGTTGGGCCGCGGGCGCTGGCGCTTGCAAGGCAACGGGGGCCGGTGTAGCAACCGGCCCCTGAGCTACCGCAGCGGGAACACCTACAGGCGCCACGTCCGAAGCTCCGGGCGTGGCGACCAGCGGAACAGGATCGGTAAAGTTTTGTGGGATCAGCGGCTGCCGGTTTAGCTGTCGCTCGATTGCACGGATTTCTCTGGCGGGCAGACGCGTTGTCACACGGGCCTGTGTCCGGCCTTCCCGCATCACGGACTGGACGCGGTCATCGGATAGGCTGAGTGGATCGAACCGACCGCGCATGATATTGCGGATCTCGGTGCTACCCAACCGCGCCTCGCCCGTCAGCTGCTGGCGGATCTGCCGGTCGTTCATACCGAGGCGACGGGCTGTCTCAACCAGATCAAACAGCTGTGCCTGCCCCCGCTGGAGCTGAGCGTTAGCCTTTTGGTAGGCCTCGATGACCTGCTCCTCTGTTGAGTCGTTGGCATTGGCCACGCGACTGAAAACGGATGAAGCATCACGGCGAGCTTGGTTGTACTCAAAGCCCTTGTACTTAAAGGTCTGGTCGAGCTGGGCGCGCAACGGACGCAGGCCCGTGATCACGGCAGCGCCCTCTTCGTACCGATCAAACTCTTGCCCGGTGGCGCTAGGAGTGCCGGTGATAGCGCGGCTCACGCGGCCCTGAACAAACTCACCACCCTTTTCTTGGACGAACATTTCTGCTGCACCGGGGATATAGGCCCCAGCCACATGGTTGAAGGCGATCTTCGCTCGTTCCCCCAGAGGGGTGTTTTCAGTGAACAGCGTTGACCCCGTTGGCGTCCGGCCGCCACGCACGGTGACGTTCGCAAGCCGCTCGCCCACAAGGCTCTCGGATGCAAATGGTTCAAAGAGCTTGCCCACACCAGCAAAGATGGCTGCGCGTATCTGCTCTGCTTCGGATGCACCCACACTACCCTTTTCGCTATAGATCTGCATGGCCGCCCGCGCGGGAGCCAGAGCAAAGTCGTACGGCATCATGTAGCTGAGATCGAGATACTCTACGTCGGGATCACCTGCTGCCGAGATCGGGATAAGCTGGTGTCCTTTGGTGTAGTATGCGGCGATCTTGTTCAAGTCCTCGATCGTGGGGTTTCCCTCTTCGCCCCAGCCAAGTGTCCGAGCGGCAGCAGCCTGCACACCAGACGGCACAGCCACAGCAGAGGCTAGGTATCCAGAGATGCGCTGCGCACCAACAGCGCGGATCTGCCGCTCGAGCTTGCGTGCAGCGTCAGGTCCAATTGCCGCAACCAGTTCATCACTGGCCTTGAAGCTCATGTCCCGCAAACCTTGATCCATGATGTTTGTCGTGTTGCGAATAACCTCGGCGGGGAAGGCCACAAAGTTTCCGACCACAGGAATGCGGCGGACCATCTTCACGGCTTCCGGCACACGGCCGTATGTTGGCTGCGTGTTCTTCACGATGTCGCCAGCCAGTGTGTCGAGGTAGCTCGCTGTGCCCGTAAGCTCCGAGGTCCGAGAACCGAGGCCCGACCGAACAAGAATGTCGGACAGGTTGTTCACGGAGTCGGGTGTCAGGCCAGCACTGCGGAATGCGTTGTTGTACTTGGCGCGCTCCGCGCTCCAGTTGACCATCTTCCAGTACGTGTCGGTGTCCGAGTACAGCCGTTCAAGCGTGTTGGCGAAAGGTATTTGGTCCTTGACGGTCTTGACCCCACTGCCCACGCGCCCGGCAACGGAGAGATCAGAGCCCTCCCTCATCAGGTTCCGGAATTCCTCGACGGTGATGTTCTGCTCTCGCAGACCAAGGTTCCCAGTCAGCTCGTACATGCTGCGGAACTCGTCGTCGCTGAGGTTGGCTGCTTTCGCCCCAGTCAAACGGAAGGAGTCGGAGAACGGCATGCCCCGCATTATGTTGCCGTTTGCCATTGTCAGGAAGGCCCCAGACAAGAAGTTCCGCACCTGTGTGATCGGGCTGTACACAGTCTTGGCAGCCTGTGCCGCACCCTTCGCCTGCAGCGACAGTGCGAGGGCTTCGTTTAGGAAACCTTGCGTCATGCTTTGCGGGGTCGTGAGAGAGGCATAGATCTCAGGTGCCACATAGGCGCCGGTCATAGAGCCGTAAGATCCACCGAACACAGTATCCTTGCCCGGCTCACCGAGCCGAACATATCCTTTTGTCCGCGCAAGCTCTTCACCGATCTGCTCAGCGTCAGGGCCATATACTGCCAATGGGATCGCACGACCAGAGCTCTGGTTAATCATCTGTAGCGCTTCGGCTCCTGTCTTTCCAAACTGGGAAAGAGTACTGTCGTACAGAGAGTTGCCTGCGGCAATGCGGGACATGTCTTCTACCGTGCGGAGGAACGCCTGCTTTGGATCCTTGATCTCGCCCAGAAGTTCCCGCAGTGCGGGGGACTTGGTCAGCAGCTTGCTGCGCTCCTCGAGCAAACCCTCTGCGATGTTGTACAGAGGCTTGCCGCCGATCTGCTTCTTGCCGCGGGCGGCCTTTGTGCCGCGCAGCTCAAGTATGGCTTCGTCAGACAGGTTGGTGTTCTTGGCGTCAAGGCCGATCAGGCGGCGAACCTCTTGTTCGGCGTCCGTCCGGACTACGTCGGCTGGGCGGACACCAGCCAACGCACCTTGTCGCACGCGCGCCCGGTCCATTGACTCAAAGGTTTTCTGCACGTCGTCCACGGCGCGCTTAAATGTCGGGGACCGTGTAACGTTCTTGTCGACAACCCAGTTAGGGTCCTCGAACTTTTTGTACAGGCGGCGGATATAGCCACCCATGTTGTTGTTGAAGGTGGCCAGCATCTGCGCTTTGAGCTCGGGAGAAAGGTTACTCTCGGATACTTGGTCGGCAATGATCGTCGACATACGCGTGATCTGATCACGCATCTGCGTAGCCGGGCCAACAATCTCTTCTCCGTAATCCTTGAGCGCGTCGTCCGTGCCTTGCAAGAACCGGAACAACCCATCGTACAGCTGATCGTGGCCCGCGCGGCCTGTGCCGCGAAGCTTCTGCATTGCATTGGGCGCAAACTTTTTGGCCGCTTGCTCGAACGCGGTGAGGCTTTTCTCGGCTTCGCCCCGCTGCGTTCTTGTAAAGGCCTCTGCTGACTCCACATTAAGGAACAGATCCTGCGGCGCCAAACCACGAGAGCTAAGGTACTTCTGGAGCGTGGTTCCATCAAGCTTATTCCCAAGGGCTTCCATGCCGCGGACAAAAGTGCGTGCAGCCAGTGGCACACCCGGCACCATCGAGACGCCTTGGGCCGCCAGTTTTGCAGCGGGAAAAAGCCCTTCAAAAGCGGCCCCGAAAGCGGTGCCCTCAGCCCCAACACGCAGCTTGTTGCGCAGGCGACGGAAGGCTTCATCCCGACCGGTCAGGCCAGTGTTCTCTTCTGTCTCAAGGACATCGGGCAGGGCGTCGAAAGCATCAGACAATGTGCCCATGCCGTCGGGCGAAACAAAGAAGTCGGACACGCCTGCGGCCATGGTGGTCGTGCCTGCAAGGCGGGCCCGCGAACCGACAAACCCTTTGCCTACGCGACTGGCGCCAAAGGCTTCCGCCGAGCGCGCCATGCGCCCACCCTTGCCCAGCACTTCAGCGCCCTTGGCAACCTGCCCAGCCCGGCCCAGCCAACCAGCGATGGGGATGAAGGCCAGACCAAAGTTCGTGATCCCCTCTGCAGCGAGACCCGCAGTGGTTTCAGGATCAAGGCCCAAGTTGTCCTTTGCGCCGACGAAGAAGTCTGTCGTGGGCTGCGAGTAGTTCGTGTCCAGCAATGCGTCCAGACCGGCCGCACCAAGCTCCGCGATCCCCTGACCGAGGCCCACGGCCCCCGCACCCATGCCGCGTGCGATATCACTAGCGACAGTGCGGTCGCTTTCCTCGGCATCGGGGGCATCGGCCGCCGGTCCCCCGACCGCTGTAAACGGTTTGCTTGGGTCAAAAGCTGGGGCAACAGTAGGCTCGGGTGAGCCCACTAGGGTGAAAGGCTTGCTTGGATCAAAGACTGCCATTTACGACCCCAGTGGTTCAAAAGTTCCGTCAGGCTGCTCTTGGTACTGCACACCATCTTGCTCAACAATCCTGCCCGAGATGGGCGAGGCCCCGCCCCGTTGTGTAAGCGATTCGGCCACCGCGCGGGCTTTTACAGGATCCACTGTTTCGCCGTCCGCACCAAACACATCGTAGAAGTCTGGGTTCGCAAGGACCAATCCGAGGTTCTGCTGGTACAGACGCTCCGGTGTGTAGGTGCTTGTCCCGCCGCCCGAGCCTCTGAGCCGTGCAATCTCTTTGTCCGTCGCCAGCTTGGCCGCCAGCGCTCGCGTCTCTGCTCTGGTCGCGTCCTTCGCTGCGTCTTCGGAGCGAATGGCTTTCATACCGGCCAGCGCACCTTGGGCAATGTTGGTCAGCGCGTTGGGGCTCTGCCCCGAGGCAATAGCGAGACCGATCATGGCGAGGTTTGCCATGGCCTTCTGACGGCTATCCTTGTCTACCTCGTCGCTGCCCCCGCCGAGACGTGCCATCATCTCTTTGAAGTCCGTGTCGTAGGTCGCCGGGTTGTTGACCTCTTCCTCGGTCAGGATGGGGCCTGCAGCTTCGGTTTCGGCGGTAGCGGCCTCGGCCTGCGGTTGTTCCGCGGGAGCGTCCTGTGCAGGCCGATCAGTGAAAGGGCGTTCCCGAAAAACTTTTCCGCTCAACGCTTCTAGGTTGGGCACGACGTTGCTAAGGCCATAGTTGTCAAAAAAGCCTCCTTCACCCTCACCGCTATCAAATGCCTCCTGTTCCGGAAGCAGCGCCTGCGCCCCTTCTGGAGGCATCGCCAAGGGTGTTCCAGTTGTCTGCCCAAGCGGACGCGTAAACATGCCCGTGAGATCGCTTTGGAAATCTTCCGCTTCGGATGTAGCACCCTGCTGAGCAGGCAGTGCAGGCACAGACATGCCCGGTGCATCTGACAGCGGAGGAAACTGGGAGCTTGTGTCTTCTGCAAACGAGGGGTTCACACCGCCCATGCCGTACTGTGGGGACTCTCCAACGATGTCCGCCATGGTGAGGCTTGGGCTAAGCCGCTGGCGTACTTCGGCCGCAACAACAGCAGAAGCTGGAGCCCCTGTCTGAGCATCCAAAACGCGGCCGTCATCGGTGAGAACAAAAGTCCGGTCACCGACCCGTGTCGCGCGCGCCCGAGCAGCCGACGGCAGAGGAGCATCGGGAGCAGAGGGGGTTGCCAAGCGCTGCGCACCGACGTTGCCCCCAACTTGGAACTTGGCCACCGTCTCGGCCAGCCGTGGAGAGGAGGACATAATCCCACCCATACCGCGCAGCTTCTCACGAGCTTCACGAGGCTGGAAGAGTTTGCGCATAAGTGGATCCATGATCTGCTCCTTGGGTTCAGGCGGCGCTGGTCTTGTAGGCTTGGCTGAGACCATACGCCCCCATGCCAAGACCGGCAACTTGCGAACCAATGCTTGGCCCCGGCTGCGACATTGTAGTGATCTGCCCAGAAGGGGCGCCTGTAATGATGTCCGACGCGAAGGCCAGCTGCTGATACGGCTGCATCGCCTGCTGGTACTCGTTCGCCCGCTGCGCGTCCATCTGTGCCTGCGACAGCTGCTGCTGCATGCCACCCGTCGACAGCAGGTTGTTCATGTCCTGCAGGTTGAATTGCTGCTCCGCCTGACCAAGACCAACGAACTGCTGACCGAGGCCCGCGATCCCCTGACCGATACCAGCGGCCTGCTGCTGTGCACCAAGACCAGCCTGAATACCAGACAGTCCAAGTTGCGAGCTCTGCAGACCGAGGTTACCGGCCGCTTGCGCGCCCTGCATGCCCAGCTCTGCGCCCTGTAGTCCAAGCTGCCCAGCTGTCTGCGCGCCCTGTAGTCCAAGCTGCCCACCCTGTAGTGCGCTTACCTGTGCAAGCTGCTCGGCGCTCAGACCAAGACGGCCGCCTGCTTCTGCGGCACCGGCCGCGGCGCTTGAGCCAATCTGTCCCAGTTGCCCGGTTGCCTGTGCCGCCTGCAGTGCGCGGTTTGCTGCGGACTCAAAACCACCCGCACGCATCTGTGCCGCTGTCCGCGCCTGCTGCTCGAGAATGTTACGCTGCAGCTCTTGCTCTGCGACGGCCTGACGAGACCCGCCAAAAGCTCCGGCCTGAACAGCCTGCCCACGAACGTTCTGCTGTGCAAGCTGGCCCTGCCGAGATATGTCTGCCAGAGCCTGCTGGATTGCGGCATCTTCAAACTGGTTCATGAAGCCAGTTGCGGCACCCGGCGCTAAGCCTGCAATGCCCGCACGAGCGGACTCAAGACCAAATGCTGAGGCCTCTTGTAGTTGGCGCTGCGCGTCTGCCGTGGAGGCACGAGCTCGCTCAGCCGCAATGTCAGCACCGGTGATGCCTCGGCCCGCGGCCGACTCCACACCAGTTGCGGCACGTTGAGCAGCCGACTCACCTCGGCCAGCGGCCGACTCCACACCAGTTGCCGCGCGCGCAAGGGCTGCCTGTCCGGGCGCTATCTGACCCGGGATCTGACCAGCCAAATCACGTGTTGCCCCGAGAGACTGTTGCAAAGCTGCAACACCTTCTTCGGTCAGACCTGTTGCTCGCTCGAGATACGGCTTGTATGACCCCACGCCCTGCTCAGCAAGACCAAAGGCCTGCAACTGCGCAGGGGAGAACCCTGCAACCTGCTGCTCGGGCAGGTCGAGAGGTGCCGCCATTAAGCCTTGCGCAGTCAGCGCAATGCCGGGGACTTTGTCTCCCGCAGTGGGGACCGCGTACTCCCGGCCTCCGATCATCGCCGATCCGGAAAACCTTGGGTCGTCGACCGGAGGTGGCGGTGGCGCCGCTGCTGCCGAGGATGCTGAACTACCGCACATTACACACGCCCTCCGCGTTCAAACTGTCGCATCATCTCGTACATGCGAGCGGCGCCCGCTTCACGGTCCCCGTTTCCTGCGCCTCTGACAGCGTTCTCGGTCATGACGAACTCGCCGTCCGACAACTTAGCCTGCTGCACGGGCTGCCCGTTCTGCATGATCACACTGTCGATCGAATCGCTGGTCCCAGTTCCAGGGCCCTCGACGTATCCGCCGACGTTGAACTGCGTCTGCAGCGGCGGTGCACCAGCAATGCTGCCGTACTGCATCTGCGGGCTGCGCATGGCCATGGCCATCGTTGCAGCAACCATGGGATCAGAAAGGTTTGGCATCTGTCCGTTCATTAGGGGCATCTGTCCTTGGTTCAAGGACGCAAGACCTTGCTGCGGGGCAACCATTCCGCCCATGGCGTAGAGACCGCCGTCGACAACACCCTGACCACCATAGCCTGCGTTTGCTTTAGATGCGGCACTCGGACCTGTGTCCCTGCCAATGGCATTGTTGAACCTGCGCTGGTTGTCTATGGCGCGGTTCTGTTCCTCGGGAGTACGGTTTGTCACAGCGTTGCCGCCCATGACCGTGGAGCTCTGGTCACGGTCATTACCGCCACCGCCACCGCCACCGCCACCGTCACCGCCACCGTCACCGCCACCGAGGCTGCCGAGATTACCAAAACCGCCGCCGGGGATCCGGCCGCCGTACAGCAAAGCCTGCAGCGTGGGGTCCAGCTTGGTTTCTTGCGTTACCGTTTGGGTTTTGGGTGCACCGCACATTATCCGAACCTCATACCTTGGCTATTGAGATAGCCTCTGACCATGTCTTGCTGCGCGGGGGCAAACCCCGCCAGCATTGTGTTGTCACTCATTCTCTGCCCACCCACGGGCAGAGATCCGATACCCATAGAGGCAGGCATCATTGTATTGCTGCCGCCAACAGAAGGGATATTGGTTGACGCCATCTGGGCCACGGCCGATTGGGGCTGCGCTCCAGCGGTGAGCATCGGGTTTGCAGAGGCCTGTGTCCCCGTGTTCCGCTGCACAGCGGGGGCCGCAGGCATAGCAGAAGGCTGCTCACCACCACCCAAACTTTGTAGCGCTTTTGAAATGTTCCCGAGGTCCAGCTGCGGAGAGGCGGCAGCTGGGGCCGCGGCACCTGCACCCGTTGTTCCAGCAGCAGAAGTGGCGGCACCAGCAGCGCCGGGCGCTCCGCCCATCATTGCTCCGAGGGCCGTGCTCCCCGCACCAAAACCAACTGCGTTCAGTGCCGCGTCACCAAGATCGCCGCCTGCAAGAAGCGTGCCAAGTCCTGCACCCAGCGCTTTTGGGGCGGCCGCAGCAAGAAGCCCGGCCCCCGCACCGCTGAGCCCAAGAGCACCTGCTATACCCGTTCCAAATGTGGCGGGCAAAAGAGATGCCGCCATACTGCCGAGTAGGGGTGCAAGAAATGGAACCATTATGCTTCTCCGCGCACCACGTCTGGTGCTGTCATAGTTTTCAAGGCGCTGCGCCGAAGAGGCGTGTCTGCCACAGGGCAGGGTATGTTCTCAGGAACCATATCAGATGTTCTAATACGGTGCAACGAAAGGCTCCACCCTATGGAGTCACGACGGTAACGCCGCCCACACTGCCGGTGGCCGACACGCCTCTTACATGTGGCGTGTCCGTCAGCACCACCTTCAGAAACCCACTCT
>Ga0222671_1000206_pt1 | contig 24149 bp, 31 predicted proteins | sample AntAcemetagen797_FD_179849 | JGI IMG/M metagenome (GOLD analysis project Ga0222671, IMG submission 179849) | Saline water microbial communities from Ace Lake, Antarctica - #797 | ecosystem: Environmental > Aquatic > Non-marine Saline and Alkaline > Saline | place: Antarctica: Ace Lake... | reverse complement strand
ACTTCGCTAAGGCTCAGGCGCGATATCTTTGCTGTTCTGCTTCGGGAATGGCAATGACTTAATAGCCAGTTCAGCCTCTTTGGTGATATTGATCTCATCACGCTCGCGAGCACTGATCGTTGCCTGCCGGACGCCAACCAGCGCGGCGAGAGCCACCTGGGTCAGGTTGCGCCTTCGCCGCTCGGTCTTGTATTCTAGACCGCTCATGACTGCTTTGGAACAGGCGAGATCGAGAGGAAGCTTTGAGCGTCTCGCTCCTCGGAAGCCGTTATCCAACGGCTGACATTATCTTTCGTGAACTCCTCGACCGGAACCGGGTCCGAAGGAATTAGCGACCAACGCCAGAACTCTTCCGGTCTGGACCGGAAGTGCTCTACGTCTTCCACGCGAATAAACGACATCTGCGATTGAAATATCTTCCCAGTGACCGGCGGCGGAAAGCCGAGCCGCCTCTCCTGAATTATTTCAGCCTTAGAAAACCTTCTCGCCGCAGCCGGATCAACCGTTCCTCTGCCGGGCATGGACTCCATGACGAGGCTTCCGGCAATGTAGACGAATTCCTGACCTTCAGGAAACTCCGTAGACCGAAATGAGTCTAGTTGAGGCCTGTAATTAACGGAAAAGGTGGCGAATTGAGCGGCTTCAAACTGCTCTCTCTCTGAATTTACCCTGCCTTCTTTCCCAGCGGCTCTCAGTAACTGGTCTAATAACCTTAATTCGTCAATGTCGACATTGACCCCGTCCTCCATCGCATTTTTGAGGGCGCCGGAAACCGGCACCGTCGTGGTCTTTCCAAAGGACTCAAAATCTCGGTTCCCTGCCTCAGGCCAAATCGAGATTATTTCCAACGCCATTTTCTTCGCTAACTCTGTGTATTCTTTCATTTTCTTTTTAGTTTTACTGAGTGGCTCATCCTCTCAACACCCTCATTATACGCTCACTTATTATATGTGCAACTCTTTTTATGCGTTTACGTGTGTTTTTTCTTCGCTAACTCACAACCGCTGACAGCGGCGGAGTCGATGGGGTGGCGGAGTCTGTTTTCGCTGTCATCAATGTGAGGATTTAGTCGTTATCCAAGAAAGAGAGTTTGACGCAACTAGAATAGACGACATTAAATTAAAACTTTATACCCGACCACTTAAGAATTAATCGGCCAAACCAATTTAATTTCATTTTCTCCATCTTTTGATACCGTCCATTTTCATAATCAGTAGTTAGTAGTCTGACCTCCTGTTTTGCTGGATGATATATAATTAAATGTTCGTTTTGACTTCTATTTAGGAATTGATTTAGATGCAATTCAATAGGGTCTGGTTGACCACTCAACAGTGTCGAGTCGCCATCCGAATCGCTTGCAGAACAAGACGACGATTCCAAGCCTGACCCGCTATGCTGTTGATTTTCTTTTTCCGTTTTCATATCTTTAGTTTTGGTTGCGCCCGCTCTCGTCAGGCTGGCATGTCTCGGCGTTCGGCTTCCGGATCTGCGATGGCATTTCGCCCAGCTGGCTGTTGAGAGCTTCGTAGAGTTCATCGGCCTCAGCGCGGTCTGCCATCCGCTTCCGGGATGCTTCTTCGTGCGCCATAATTTCAATCTCGATCCCATTATCCGATTTTTTAGCGACAAACCAGCGACCCTGATTATCCTTTCCCCTATACGGCAATCGCTTTTCTGCCATGCCATCGAAGCCATTTTGTGAGTTTTCAGTTTCCATTTTTCGTCTCTTCATTTTGATTTTCGCCCGCGTCAACGTAGCCCTGTGAAATATGCATTGCAGCCTCCCATTCGTGCGATCCCAACCAAGGCGTTTCGGCTTCTGGATTTTCCACATGCCAGCGCAATGACCTGCCTAGGTAAGCGAGTGCTGCAACCAACTCTCTTTTTTTATATCGGTCCGCAAGATTTGAGACGCCGAAAATGAAATTCTCAACTTCCTCTAAACAGTTCTCCCATCCTTCTGGGCACATCAGCTCTTCCATCTCCTTTTTAAATTCGTCTTCAGTCATAATTTTTACGTCTAATATTAATCGCAACCCGCCGAACAAAACGGCGATCTCAACGCGCTAAGGCGCGTGAGATGCCTCTGCGTTCGCAAAAAAATATCGCGCGGCGGTAATCAAACCGTCCAGAACCGGCCCACAACGCGGGCTTCGCTCAAAAACGCGCTCGCTGCGGCATCGTTCTGCTCGATCTCTTTAGTGATCGCGTCAATCTGGGAGTTTCCGAAACCACCGGCGAGGGCGGGGAGGCCCGGGAGTGCGACTTTTTCAAACGTGTTGATATCGCGGTTCGTGGCGTGCTCGACATTCCAATAGAGCTTTTGATCGACGATGGGTATCCACGTCTCATCGACGGGCGCTCCGGGAGCGCTTCCGGCGGCGGAGACGAGATAGAGACGGGCGACGACGAGGCTATCAATTCCCGGGTCGCCGACAGCGGCCGCGATTTGAGCCTGGATGGAATCCGGGGCTGGGGTAGGCTCGAACCGCTGAGGCTGGACCGAAATCCATGGAAGCTCGCGGGTCGGGAGGTCGAGCGTGACTTGGACCCCGCCCTCGTCATCGGCTTCGAGACGGACGCGCTCTCGCTCGACATGGAGGACGATATCGACGGCGCGGGCGAGACGCCGGCGGGCACGATCCGCGGGAGTCCCGGATTCGGGGAGTGAGATGGTCCCACCGCTCGTATCAGCTCGCGAGGCTTCGGCGACTCCGAGATCGAGGAGCGTTTCGGGGATTTCCTCCCCGGCGGCAAAAGGCGAGGCATCGGTCCCGACGGCTCGGAAGTCCTCGACAGGGAGCCAGGGTTCTTCGGACAGCCAGGGGGTAACTTTACCACCGGGGGCTTTACCCCCGAAACGGAAACGGGTTTCCCGGGGCGCGGCATCCCACGTGAGGGGCGGGGCCTCGACATCGAGGGGACCGACCATGGAGTTTTGATAGTGCTGGATTTCCCAGCGCTTATCACCGGTGTCCCAGCGAGCGAGGACTTCGAAGGGGTGGCGATACCCGGCGTCGTCGTCGGTCCCGATTTCCATCGGGCGCCAGTAGCGGATGAACCGCACGAACCGCCGGCCGTCTTCTGCGGGGATGCGACCCCGTGTTAGTTTCGGGAGCGGGAGCGAGATCATACGGCGGAAAAGTGCATGATCCCGCCCTCACTGATCGAGACGGTCAAATTGTGGGTCACAATCTGAGTCGTGCGACGGACCGAGCCTTCACTCCAGCGCAGCTTCGCGAGGACTTGAAAGCCGATTCCCTCTTCCGCGAGGCGGCGCTTTTCGGCGGGGCCAAAGTCGGTCAGGTGTTTGATCTGGAGACCTTCAGGGAAATCCGCAGGCGGGGCGAATTGGTTGTCCTTCAGAGTGATCATGACGACAATCGCACTTTCGTTTTTCTCCCCCGGCTTAGCGTCTTTTAGGTCGAGGTAGACCTCGGAAGCGGAGGCGCGGGTTTCATTTTCCCGGAAGCGATTGAGGCGAACCGGATTGATATCGCCCTCGAGGATCCAGGGGGATTCGTTCTCGACTGTCCCGCCGGAAATGCGGGCTTTTCGACCGCTCGCTGCGACTTCGAAAAAAGTCGAGACGGGGTTTGAAGTGCGGATCCGGACTTTCACCCCGAGCGGGGTTTGGGTCATCATAACATTGGGACCGATCACGAGGGGCAATGTCTTTGCCCAACGAATCACCATGGCCCACCACTCGACGACCTTCTGTCCCCGTTTCGGTTCGAGCTTGTGATAATCGATCATCGATCAAGTGTTGATAAACCGGTAGACGATCGGCTTCCAGCCGCCTACGTCTGAGACGAGAAAAGATTCCTCGATCGCATACCACCGCTCTCCATCAACAGGCTCGAGCTCCTCGACTTGCGAGGGGACTTTCAGGAAATTCCGATCATCTTCAATTCCGTAGTCGGGGGCATTGTAGGGCAGCTCCGTGAAGACTCGACCAACACCGCGCTGAGCCACACTGGGATCGCTCGTGTTGTAGCGACAGCTCACGGTCGCGAGCATGACGAGGAAACCGCTCTCGTTCAACCCGAAAGCAGGGTTGGTCACCAGCTCGCTACTTTCGCGGTCCCCTCCATACCAGTGACCGCTCCGCTTGACCACGAACTCTTCGATTTTCGATTTCTCGATTTGTCGATCGAAAGTGATGCGCCCGGTTTTTTCATCTTCGTTTCCTCCGTAGTTTTCGACCAAGAAATCGATGCCTTTGAATTTCTCAATCGGCTCTTTTTCGAACGAGGGCGCATAGTTCCACTTGGCATCTTCGGGGCGGTTGCGGCCGTTTTTCTTATCGACACCTTCAAAGGTGAGATCGACTCGGAAGCCGGCCTCGATGGTGTCAGAGTTCCAGGTCTCGGCGGTGTAGGCAGGACTGCGAGTGAGGCCTTTATAGGTCAGATTCGCGGCGAGGACATCATCGATTTCGTCCTCGGTATCGGTGTGCCAAGAGCGGACGATGGTGAGACGTCCGGTGTCGTCCGATTGGCGGCTGATTTCAGCGAGACGAGTTGCCATTATCCAAAAGTGGGTTGCCCGCCTCGGCGGGGATTGGTGTTTCTCGCGATTTTCTCCACAGCGGTGGCGGTTTTCTCAGCGGCTTCCTGCGTCTTTTTCGCGACGTTAAGAGTCCGCTCCATGATGATGGTATTGGGACCGCCAGAAATGCGGGAGAGAGCATTCGCGAGGCCGCCTGCGATGACTGATCCTCCTCCGCTGGCAGCAGCGGCGGCGGGGGCGGTTTCCCCGGCGGGGCGGGGTGCATTTTCTTCGGCGGCTGCGTCCTCTTCGCGGTTTTTCTGCTTTTTATCGCGGATCCGTTTTTCGTATTGCTCGATTGCCTGCTTTTCCCACGGGCCTAATTCGATGATTGATCCCTGCTCTTCAAAATTCTTTTTGATGATCTCCATCATTCCCGGGCCTTCCGGTTTGTTCAGCGGGTTATTGGGATCGGCGCCCGCTTTGTTGACCGTCCCCTTAATCCCGGTGGCGATTTTCTCCGCACTTCCACCGAACAATTTCGAATCCTTGAACGAATAGAAAATATCAGCAATTGCAGTGAGCATCCCTTGGCGGAAAATGAAAACCGCTTTCTCCATCGCGGTTTGAAACTGCGTGTCTCCAAACGCATCCATGACGCTCTTGATCCCCCGGGCTGCAAAATCGAGGGCGACGACGAGGCCTTGCTGAAACTTGAGGATTCCATAGGCGAGGTGCTCGTGGAGGTTGAGAGCCCCGAGCATGGCGCGGACTTCTTCGAGGACAGCTTTCATACGCTCCCCAAAGGCTGAGGCTTCGTCCTTCATCGAGCGGACGTATTCGATCGCGGTGGCGAGGAGAGGTTTGAGCTGAGGCAGTAGCTCCTCCGAAAATTCGCGCTTCAAATCGAGAAACTCCTGCTGAAGACGAGCAAAGAGTCCCCCTGCGCTATTCCCCATTCTTTCCGCGCCACCTTCGAAGCGGGCGAGAGGGCCTTCCAAGTTCTGGAAGGCTTCGATGACAGTATCGGCTCCGATTTTACCAGCGGAAACCATGGAGATAATCGCCTGCTCTGTGACTCCCATTTTCGCGGCGAGGACCTCGAAGACCGGCACGCCTTTTTCCGCGATCTGCTGGCGGAGTTCCTCCATCGAGGCCACGCCTTTTGCTTTGACCTGAGCGAGCGCCATTCCGAGACCGGCGGCTTCGCTCGTGCTCATCCCGAGAGATCCCGCGATGTCCAAGAGCGAGCGGTTGAGCTGCATGGCATCGTCTTCGGCAAATCCTAGCGCCATGAAGCGCTGAATCGAACTCGCCATTCCCTCGATCTCGACTCCGGTGCGAAGAGCCTGGGTGCGGAGTTCTTCGAAGATCCGAGCGCCCCCAGAGCCATCGAGACTCAAGGCGTCGAATGAGATATTGAGCCGCTCCTGAGAAATCGCTGATTGTAAAGAACTCGTGAGCTGAGTCGCAATCGCAGCGGCGAGGACGCCCGCTCCGATGATCGGCAACGCTCCGAGGTTAAACTTCATCCCGCTGGAGACGGTCGCCATTTCAGACTGCGCGGCTTTTTTGAAGCCACCGCCGAATTTCTTCCCCCCTTTTTTCCCACGATCGAGAAACTTCGCCATGAGGTGGGAGCCAAGCGCTTCACCCATCCCTGAGGCGACGGCTTTCAATCCACCGATGGCAGTCGCTTTAAAGGCTTTTCCGAAACCACGACCGCCGCGACGACCGGCTTCAGAAATGCGGGGGCCGATACGGTCGATCAGAGCATTCGCTTCCTCTAACTCCCGTCTGATTTGTTGAGCCAATCTCAGGCTTTCTCCACTTCGTGCCATGAGTCAGCCTGAGAGTCAAAAATCAATCGGTTCACCGACTCCTTCATCTTCGTCAATTTCGGCCCCGTAAGGATCGGGTCCCGCGTTGCTTCCAGTCCGCTGAATCGTCCAGATCGAGGGATTGCCCTGCTGGATTACGTGGACATACTGCAGGGCACGGCAAAGCGGGAGCCATTCCATGACCCATTCTTCCGAGGCGTGAAGCCGCTCACAGAGAGCCGCGATCGTCCCCGCCATGATTGTAGCGTGGATTTGATCTGAGGGCGGAGATTCGGAAGCCGACTTCCCTCCCGCGTCACGAGGCTCGGTATCAAATAGAGCGGCTTCACAAAGCTTCATCGTCCGGTCCAGCTCGTTGGCAAAGCGCCCGATCTCCGCAGTGGGGAGCGAACAGGGTTGACTCACGGACTCAACCCTGTCGAGTCTGAAGGCGGACTGAACCTCACCAAGAGGGGCGGCGAGAAGCCAGAAGAGGCGGTCGAGTTCGAGTTGAAGCTGACCGGGGCTCAGCATCTCGCGAGCGGCGGGGAAACCATGAGTCACGATGATGAGGCCCATCACTTCTGATCGCCGATGAGCGTTGATCGAGAATGGTCGAAGGGTAAGACTCCCGCAGGCCCACTCAGCGGCGGGGTAATCGTAAGCCGCTCCGAGAGCACGCTCTCGCACGTCGCTCTGTCCAGTTGTGAACATGAGTCAGAAGGAAAAAAGCCGCTGTTTGAACTGAAGAGAAAACAAGACAAACTTTCAGATCAGGCGCGCGGCGCTCCTAAATTGTGGGGGGCTTCTTTTTCCGTTTCTTCAGAATCGGAATTTCCGAAAACGATGGCCATTTGCAGTCGGTGCTCAGTCCAGCGAGCGACAAAAGCCCGCATCGCGGCGGCTTCGGCGGCGATGCTCGTGAGGTGTTTGAGACGCCAGATTTCCGAGGCGTCATTGATCGCCTTGGCATCGCCTTTGAGCGAGACAAGCGTTTCGGGGTTTTCACACAGAAACCAAACGACCTCAAAGAGATCATCGCAAAATTCGTCGGCAGGTTGATCGGTGAGCTCTTCGGTGACCATCCCGACCGCTTCGATATCGATTTCGAGCTTGGCGGCGAGTTGAAGCATCGAGCCAGTGATGGCGCGGGGATTGATACCATACTCCAGCGCCTTTTCGAGGTGAGGGGCCAAAATTACCTGCGCATCGAGAGCGGCTTGTTCAAGGGTGGTTTCTGTTTTCATCGACTGAGGGGGAGCGTCAATCAGCGCAAGCCAAACTGGCGGAGTTCTTCCATCCGCTGATCGAGGTGAATCGACTTTCGGACATCCCCGACCCTGCGGCCTTTTTTGTAGCGGAGATGTCTTTCGAGCGGGTAGCCATATTCCGGATGCGGAGGATGATCGACCGGGGTGGATAGCTTCCAGACAAATCCCCGATACAGTTCGAGCACGGTCGAGAGGATGATCTGCGCCTCGCGATTCGGAGCGGTCGCGGTGACTTCGAGCAGGAGTTTCCCGCGATGGTTAAAGGGCATCTCCTCGGTCCAAAGCTCAGGGTGATCGCGGGTCATCGCTCGAAAGACTGCTTCCGCGCACCGGGGCAAAGGCTTGTCCGGAGTGATCGTCCCGCAGCGAAAAAAGCGGCTCACTTGCACGATCGAAACGGGCTCGCTCGCAACATCGACTCGGTCGCCGGCCACGAAAGCCCAGACGACGCGCCGCATCTCGGTCCCATCGCTGTATTTCACGAGCGTGTCGAGGAAACAGCTCGGTCCGGTCGTGCCGTTTGGCAGTGTCTTTTCCGGACCATACCACCGGAACCCGAGAGCCTGACACAACATCACCACAAGCGTCACTGGTGACGAGAGAGGCGGGCGATGGTCTACAAAAGGGATTCTGCTTTTGCCTTTTACAGCAGCGAGCGCAGAACCCGAGGCGAGGAGGTCCATCACGCAGCGGCGGCGGCGTTTGGAGCGTGCTCACCGCTCGCGGATCCGCTGTTGGCGCTCCCACTCGACTGGCTTCGACTCACCTTGTCGATGAGCGTGACTCCACCCGTGAGACCAACGATGGTTGGACCCGAGGAAGCCAGGGCGAAATCAGTCGGAAGATCGCCGGAAAAATCGACGTTGAACATCCATTCCTCTCCGTAGGCGCACTTGTGCTCAAAGAGACCGGCCTCATCCAAGACGACATCACCTGTTTGCACAGAATTTGTCATTGTGAACTTTTGGGTGAGAGCAGTATCGATGGAAGCGATTCCGAAGCTGTCGAGAGTGGCCATGAGTAAAGGGGTGGGAAAGTAAGAAAATTAGGCGGCGACGTTTCCGTTGATCTCTCCAGTGACAGTGAAGTCAATATACTCCCCTGTGTTGTGCTCAGTTGTTTCGGCGCTGAGCGCTTTGAAGGCATCTTTCGTGAAATCGCCGGGAGCAATGACGGAATAGTCCGCGCTGCCTTTTCCGGAGATATTAACACTGGTCACGATGTGCTTTCCGCCTCGAAGACGGACTTTGTCCCCATCTTCATCGAGGACCTGGTATTTTTGAATCGAGCCATCATCAGAGGACTCATTCGTGAAACCACCCGTTGGAGTGGTCGCTCCAAAAGTGTCTGTGATGTTACATTCGACGGCCATGGTTTACTTAGTTGCAGGATCGGTTTTTGCGGGGGCGAGATCGACAGTCGCTCCGGACTGGTTTCGGGCGGAAAGTTTTGGGCGAGTCGTGGAGCGTTCCCCGTGGCCGTCTTTTTTGAGCTTGTCCATCTCAGCGCGGGCTTCCGCTTTCGTCAGAAATGGCGTGAGCGCGACGGGACACTTCTCGGCGTTGTTGGTGCAAACGATCTGGACGAGTTCGGACATGCGGGAGTGAGAATGTCAAAGGATCACGAGTGGACAATCGCGAGACGGATCTCGCGGGCGGTCTCGACGTAGTCGCGGCCGGTGCGGTGAGCATCGCTACCGCTCGAACCGATAAACCAATCGTTGAGGACGCCCACTGAGGACAGAGCAGTAACGAGCGCGGTGAGAGTCGTCGGGGTGAGCTGCGCTTCGACCCAGGTGACGACGTCGTTTAGCTGGGCTCGGCTGATATCACTTTCCTGGCGATGACGGACTTTGTAGGTCAGGTCGTAGAGGTGGAGCGGAGGCGCGACGGGGTCGATCTCTTCGGACCATATAATCTGGATACGGTCGGGGGCGACTGAGTCACCTGAAACCTTGGACTCGGCAAGGGCGGCATAGTCCGAAGTCGCTAACTTTGCCGCGAAAAATTCGGACACGAGAGAGGAAACGCTCATGCTTGGCAGATCTTACGGATTTCGGAGAGCCGTCCATTCACTGGAATTGGCGATAGCTTGCGGAGACAGGACGAGCACGCATCGACCTCTCGGGGCATATCGGCCCCATCGTGCGGATGAATCTCCCCGTGAAGGGTTAGCTTCACGGGCGGAGATTCGGGAAACGAAATTTCTTTTTCGCAAAGATCACAAAAGACTTTGATCATAGTCTAGCCACCGTGTCGACTCGCCGTCACTTCCCAGCCCTGGAAGTTATCTCCGCGCCCGTCTACAAAAGTGATGAAATGGGGCTCGTCCTCGAAGATGACGCGCCGCCGCAGAGACGGTTCCGTGGGGTGGTCGGTTTTTGAAAGCCAGAAGGTGATCGACTCAGCCTCGGTCCGGTTTCCATCGGCGCTATCAGCATCGGAGGTGCCGGTCGTGAGGGCGACCTCGTAATCTTCTCCCTCGATCTGGATCGTAGCAGGGAGGTCCGCTTTGAGCTGTCTCAGGGCGCGGCGTTGTGCTCGCGCGATCTGAGTGGCACGGCTCATTTCTTTTCTTCTGCGGCCTTGGCAAGCTCGGCCGCTTGGCGTTTTTGCAAGTCTTCCACCGTGGGGCGATCAGACGGCTTTTCCGCGTCGGAGATTTTCTTTTTCTCCTGAGCTTCAGCAGCGGCGGCCTGCTTTTTCGCAGTCTCTTTGGCTGCTTTGGCGTCAGGATCAGGGAGATTCGGGGCGCGATCTGAATCGCTGCTCCCGGGGTCCTTCGTCGAAGAAGAGGCAGCGGGCTCTTTCGAGCCAGACTCTTCTTTATGGGCTAGAGTGGTAGTGGCGGCTTTTTCAGCGGCGGCGAGGGCTTCATCTTCTTCCGCTTTTTTCGCGGAGGCGGCTTCATCTTCTTCCGCTTTCTTCGAGGCGGCGAGGTCGCGCTGCTCCTGCTCAAGTTCGAGGCGAACTTTGCGGGAAGCTTCGGATTCGTTCACGATCACTTCCGCCCGCTCGGCTTGTTTCTTTGCTTTTGCTGCGAGGTCAGAGAGAGATTTTACTTTCGCATTGGCAGCGTCTAAAGCTTCGCGGGCGGCGGTAGCTGCAAGATCCGCTTTGGCAGCTTCGTTCACGAGCTGCTGAGACTTTGCAAGAACGATATTCTTCTCCCGTTTTGCGCCCGTTTCAGGGCTGTGAAAGCGAGCACGAAGCTCAAGTCCGGTCGCAGACCAAACCTCGATACGAGTGTAGTCGTCGTGGATCCGGGAAGCCATCAACTTTTTGAGAGCGATGCGGTGGTCTTGCACGTTCCCCGGCTCTCCGAGAACCACCGGATTGGCGGCGGGGTCGTGAGGAAAGGCGAGTGTAACAGCAGGAGTCATAAGTGCGCGTCAGTTATAAATTTGTCGCTGATTTTTTTGTAACGTGAGAATCAGCAAACCTCTCGATATCGCAGTGGAATGCAAAAATGATTAAGCTGTATCGACGATGCGCTTGAGGGCGGCGGCTTCGCCGAAGGCGTAACCGTAATTAACCTCGATAGTTTCTTTCCCCATATCGAGATCAGGATCGCCCCACTCGCGATATTCCATCACAAGACCAGTCTCATCATCTTCCATCGCTTCGTAAGAGTTCAGCGCGTTGAGAACGCGAGGCTCCGGAGTGATCGGGCTGAATCCTACAATCGCGGCAGATTCAAGGGCGGCAAAGCCAACAAGGTCTTCTCCGTTGGTAGGCATGATCTCATTCTCGATGAGACCGAACCCGGAAAGGCGAGGGACTTTGCCCTCCAACAGAGGATTCCCTGAACCGTAGCTTCCCTGGTCGAGAATCACAGCGTCCTTCATCACGTTGCCGGTATAGGACGAGCTGAGGACGAGCGACCGCTCGGCGGTTCCCCAGTGATCCTGATTGCAAGCGGTGCGGATATCGATAACATCCTCTTTTGTGAAAGCCGCTGGAGCGCTATCCAGAACAGCGGCCCCGTAATTGGCGGCGGTGACGAGGGTGAGGATGTCTGCGACGACATCTTCTCCGAGCTTGGCACCCTTCTGCATCGCGACCCGTTTGAGATCGAGGTGAGGCTGGCGGCTCGCGCCAGCGGAAGTGACGGCAAGAGCTTGGTATTTCCGCTTGTTGATCGTGACTTCTCGGCCATTGATTGTGCCGTTGTCGTCGAAAACGTAACCATTTGCAGCCACGAAGTCTTTCGACGCGGTGGCGTGAAGAGGAAAGTAAGGAACGACGAGCTTGTCGGTACCTTCGAGCTTCACATTGTTAAATCGGTGAGCAAAAATGGCGATCGCCAAGAGATTTCTTTTCAGCGCCTCCATGGCGTCGAAAAGGAAAGCCTGGCGCTTGAGGGTGGAGTCGAGAGTGGTATCGGCCATGATAAGGGAGGGTCAGAGAGAGATGGGAATCAGTAGTTCTTGAGTTCGAAATGCGTTAGAATGTCAAAGGGCTAGTTAAGCCCCATGTTTGCGGCTGCGATTGCTTCGCGATGTTCGCGGATGTAGGCGCTGCGGTCGCGGCCCTTGAGCTGAGCAAGAGCGGCTTCGTGATCAGCGCCCGTGACAGCGTCATCAGTGGAGTCCGGGAGATCTTCCTCAGAAACGTGATTGTTCGCCGCGACTCGCGCGGCCTTCTCCGAAACCGTCTTGTCTTCGGCTTCCAGCTCCGCAATGCGAGTGGCGAGCTTTTTACCCTCATCAGCTTCTTCGGTGAGAGTCACGACTTGGGCTTCAAGCGTGGTGATCGTGGCGCGGGCATCGGAAAGCTCTGCTTTCAGCGTGGCAACCTGTCCGACGAGATTGGACTTGGAGCGGAGCGTGGCTTCTGCCTTTTGGAAAATAGTGAGACCGGGCTGCGCGGAATCCTGAGGCTCTTCTTTTTCCGTTTCATCTTCCTCGGGCTCTTCATCTTCAGGAGTTTCCTCGTCGGTCTCTTCTGATGTCTCAGCGAGAGACTGGAAAAACTTGAGTTCCGCGCTTTCAGAGGCGGACAGATCATCACGACCGGAAAGTTCGTCGAGACGGGTTTGCTGGGCTGCGGTGAGTTTCTTCATTCTGGATCAAAAAGGAATCGTATGATGACGGGAGCGATGTCAAGAGAGACGATCCAGCTCAGCGGCGACGAGGGAAATCAGATCACGGTGTAGCCCATCGACGAGGCCGGCCGCAAGCGCCTCATCTCCGGAAAAACCCTGGCCTTGCATCGCTTCGGGTTTCAATCCAGGTCGTTGCGAAAGACAAAAGCTTTTGAACTTTTTACTGAGGGTATCGACTTGGCTTTGAAGATAGTCGGCCTCTTCTTCGGTGAGAGCTTTTCCCGGTGTTCCCATCGCTTTATATTTCCCATCCCGAAAAACACGGAGAGCGTAGCCTTCCATTTCGTAGGCTTTGGAACTGTCGAGGACGGAAATGAAGGTCCCGATACTGCCAGTCACACCACTGGATGACGTGTGAATCTCGTCGCACGCAGCTCCGAGCTTGTAGGCGGCGCTTGCCATGACCGAGTCAGTATAGGCAACGGTTCGCTTCACCTTGCTCAGATCAACAAAGCGAGCGGCGGAGTCTGAACTTTCACGGGACAGTCCACCCGGCGAATGAATATCGAAAATGACCGTCTCAATGCGGTCGTCGTTTTTGAGTTCCTCAATATCCTGATCAATCCAGGCAAGATCACAGCCGCCGCAATAGGTTTCCATCCAGCTCAGCCGCTTTCCGAGGACACCATCAATCGTCATGATCGCAAGGCGGGAGTCATTACTGATCTCGACGTGGTTTCGGAAACGATCACTCTCCCGCTCAGGACCGAGACCGAGACGATCTTCAGGGATAGCAAGGTCGCGACCACTTTTCATCTGATCGAGCAGTGCAGTCGCGATGGAATCGTGATGGGATGGCAGGATTTCCCACGGCTCGGTAAAAACTTTTGAAAAGATACGGGGGTAAGGGGCTGTCATTCTGGAAATTCTAAAAGTAGTTCACGTGAACCATTGCGGTTAAGAGGCTTTTTCTTGCGGTTTCGACGGTTCGGGCATCGCTGTGCCCTGTGGGGGAGCGAGCATGTTCGCAATAATCATGTCGATTTGATGCTGCGGAAGGCCCTTGTCTTCTGCCATTTCCTGAATCGCGAGGATCTCGTCGAGCCATTGATCGATCTCGACATTCCAATCCTTTTGAAGCTCGGAGTAGTGCTCATCGAGAGTGCGGAGAAGATTCCGTCGCTCGTCGATCGCGAGCTTGCCTTCGCGGCCCCGGTCGATCCCTTTTTTCTTCGGCGGAATAAAATCGACGGTCCACCACCCAACGTGGTCGCGTAGCTCTTCGGGGATCTCCGGTTCGCGGAGACGGCCACTTGCAATCTCAGCTCCGATGAAGTGAAACCACCACCATTGGCAGAAAGGGATCAGGGTCTCCATGCGGCGCGACTCAAGCATTTCCTGCGTATCGGCGGCAAGCCATCGCTGAGTGTTTCCGTTCAGGTTTCCAAGGTCTGAAACCAGCTCGGGAGCGAAGTCGAAACCAAGGGCGGTGCGGCGAACTTTCCAATCAAGGAATGCCATCTCGTTTTCATGAGGCTGCGCAGATTCGAGAAGTTTCGGCTCGATGTCGTCGAAGCTCGGCATGTTCCCCCCGGAGAAAACTTCTTCGTAGCGGAGGATCTCATCTTCTTCCTCCTCTTCGGCTTCGCCGGAATGCTCGCGGCGATAGTTTTTCATGCGGCCCTGGATGCCTCGGGAGCCTTTTAGAGTCGGAGCGTCTTTTCCGTCGCGAGGGGCGAAATAAAGCGCGATATTGTTCCGGGTTTTCACTCCGAGAGTCATGTCGTTCTCGACTTCGCGGACATCCAGCATCGCGTTCGCGACGGAGTGAAAAGCGGACATTCCGCGGCGTTGACCGGCTCGCTCGTATCGAGCGGAAAGGTGAGCTTGTCCCGCACGGAGAATCTTCCGCTTTTTCGGATCATTCGAATCGAGGATGGAATAGGCGAGGGCGAGCTTGTGGCGGTCAGTTTTGACCCCGTCGTAAAAATCAGCATCGGGCTTTTGGAGGGCATTGCCGATTTGGTGGGCCTCGTAGCACTTCACTTGAGTGCGCCCGTTTTTTCCCACGACGGGGACGGAGAGCATATCTCCATCTACTGATACACGGCGCGAGAGAAGGACCTGATAGGAAAAGAAATTGTGTTTCCCGCTCCGGTCGAATTGGAGCGGAGACATCGCGGCATCCATCGCGAGGCGTTTCACGAGCGCATTCCACTTCCGATCCGGAGTAGCGGGCTGAAACATCATCCAGCCCATCATGCGGGCGTAGCCATCGGCGCAGCGCTTCGCGAAAGGGTCATTATTGTAGAGCCAACGCGCTTTGATCATCGTCTCCGTGCGGTTCGTCGGATTGATCTCTTTTGAGGTGTCGAGGGTCGGAAACACGATGTGACCCCGGCTCGAGCTTGACCGATCTCCGCTGCTGAAACCACCGCCTCCACCACCTCCGAAGAAGCTGGAAACTGGCATGATGCGACCATTCGGCATCATGACGCGAAGCTCCCTGGGAATGGAGCCGGCAGAACTCGCAGCCAATCCGGAGAGAGCGGAATGACTGCGAGTTTGCGGACGGCGCGGCTGTGGAGAAGACGCCATAAAATTATTCAATCCGGCGCGTGCGGAAATCCATGGAGTGACCACGACCACTCGGGGTTTCAGCTCCGCTCTGTCGCTCAATCGCGGCCTCAAGAATCGTGATGCGTCGATCACGCTCCGCTTCATTGCGGACCCGGAACGTGAATCCGACCTGCGCAAGCCGCTGCTCAATGACATCGGAGTCTTCGAGCGAGGCTTCGAGCAAGAGCGACTGAGCAGACTCCAGCTCGGAAAGGGTGTATTTCCGCGTGTAGATGCGGACAAGGGTCTCAGCGGATGCCATGACCGCTTCTCACTGTCAATGCAGCCCCTCGACAACGATGACGCGGAAAACAAACTGCTTTTTACAGCAATCGCCGTAATCGTTTGGACCGAGCGATTCCTTATGCTCGAAAATCTGCTTTTTCCGGTCTCCGACCTTTTTAGTGATGAGGCGCTCCGTGGTCAGCTCTTTACGTATCGGCGGGGGCACTGGATCGGGCATCCAAAAGCGCGGTTCTTCGCGGCGGTGAATCTTGCCTACGTAGAAATCCATTTTCACGCCGTGATCATAGTAGGCCCAGATATCGACCTGGTCACCTTCATCGGTGATTCCGATCGCTTCGACGAATCGGATGTTTTTCCCTTTAAATTCCGAGTTGTAGCCTTCACCCCGGGAAGGATAGAGCTCAAAGCCCATCGCCTGAGCGCGGACACACATTTTCCAGATCGGGCCGCGCTGGTATCCGGAGTCGATTAGCCCGCCGAAAATTCGGAAGGTCGATTTACCATCTTTTGAGCGATAGTGGCGATCTTTTAGGGTGAGAAAATGATCCTCATCTTCGCAGATGCCATAGTCGATCAGATAGGAGTCGCCTTTTTTACTCCAGCAAAAGACGACGTATTTGATGCAATCGCTCTGTCTGTCACCCGTGATCGATAAATAATCGACATCATCGACGGGGAGATATCCGTCCTCGAGCTCTTCGTGATTTTCGTAGCAGAGCGAAAAGCGATGTCCCAGGGTGATCTTCTCGCCATTGATATCCTCGACGATTCCTCCGCGAAGCGCGTCGATTGCGTCATCCTGAAACCCGACTTCCTGCGGCTCGATCGGCCGTCCCATGTGCTCAGTCTGAAACGCATTCTGCGCGGTGATCGACGGCGCGGTGTGGTAGGCGACGAGATACTTCTTAGCGAGGTTTCCCCACTTCACTCTTTTGAACAGCGAATAGAGATCAGAGATGTGGAAAGACCGACAGCCTGGCTCAGCGAGCACTTCCCGGCCGTCCAGCTTTTCACGTAGCTCAAGCGGGGTCGGGACCCAGATCCCCGCGTTAACCATGTCGCGCTTATGATATTCCTCGATCCGCCCGTCACAAAGCTGACACTCGTAATAGGTATCATTCACGACCCGCTCGAGATCCCAGCCACTCGCAAGATCTCGGCAATGTCCATAGCGAATCTGATCCCATACCAGCTCGATCCGACCGGAGCAGTGAGGGCAAGGGACAAGAAACTTTTCCTGCGTCCCTTTCAGAAAGCATCGGTGAATAATTCCGCCCTTTTCCTGCGGCTTTCCGAGAACAAGCAACAGGCCATCATCGACCGTCGTGAAGCGGCCTTGGATATTGTCGTAACTCGTCGTGCCGTCGCCTTGCAGTTCGTGATCTTCCGGCTCATCGAGAACTCCGAGTCGATACCATGTTTCACGAAAGGCATTCGCGGATCCAGAACCGGAGACTGAGATCTCCATGTTCTTGAGGATGATGTGATAGGTCGATTGATCCGCTGGGTCGTCGGTGAGCTGATCTTCCGCGCAGTCTTTCAGGGTCTCCTTGAGACGGACTTTCGAGACACGCTTCGCCTTTTTGTCGGAGTTGATCACGTAGCCAACATTTCCCGGCCAGTTGTCTGGCATCCAGCGAACAACATTCAAAGTGCCCTCAGTAGCTCCGGACTGAGACGATTTCATGAAAGCGCCTTCGCTCACGCCTTCCTGTCGAGGGAGATCCTGCCACTCCCGCACCCAGGGCGTGAGAGTGGAATCGTAGTGACCGGCCTCGGCGGCCATCGACTCCGTGAAGAAAACGTTTTTGTCCGCGAACTCCCAAACCGACTCTTTAGGCTTCCCCTTGAATTGACCGCAAAAAATATCGAACAAGAAAAGAACTTCTCCTATCATTTTGTTTGGAGGGCCGTTGAAAATTCATCTTCGCGGAGACGCGCAAAACAGGCCTCTAAGTGCCGTTCGGAAAAGGTGAGCAACTCGTCATCGGTGAGAGTCGGAGCCAGGTCGCGACCGTAAATTTTCATCGCGGCCTGAAAGTTTCGGCGGAGCGTTCCAGCGAGCGAGGTGAGGAGACCCAGTAGCTCAGTTTTATTCACCAGCTCCCCACGCTTCACGAGGATGTTTGTGATGTCCTTTTCCCAGTGCCGTTGTTTTTCCTCGGCATCGAGCCAATCTTTTCGCCAAGTCCCTGCTTTGGTGTGGTCACCTTTTCTGAGGGCAGCCTGATATTGTTCGTAACACAATTTGGAAGCGGATCGGAGCCGCTGAAGCGAGTCCATCGCGGATCCTGCCGCTGCCATGTCGAGAGTGATCGACTCCGGGATATCTTCAGAGCCATCTACCGTCTCAGCTTCCAAAGAAAACTCTTCCGAAGCTGCAGTTTCCGGAGACGACCGGGCAAGCCGCTCGATTGGAGAGGGCACTTTCTGGGACATCCATTTTTCCCACCAAATCACAAGCTGCTTCGGGTCCTCCAAGGGCGGGAGATCCTGATTCTTCTTTCCAAGACGGACCCAGCCTCGGATCGCGCTTTCTTTCCGCTGATACTTTTCCCCATAGGCGGCGTAAGTCTCTGGATAGTAGACCCGCCCATCCGCTCCGACTCGGATCTCGCTTTTGGCGGGTTGCGGTGATTTGGTGACCACAGAAGACAGGGCTTTTTTCCCAGCAGCTTTTTCTTTCTGAGCTTCAGCTTCAATAATTGCCCGCTCACGGGCATTGAGAGGCTGGCCGGTATCGGCTTTGGCGATAATGTTTGCTAGGTCTTTCTCAAGGATATCGCTGAATGAGGCAGTCGGCTCCTCACTCATCGCGATGATTCAGCAGGGTTTCCATCCAGCGGCGGTGAAAAGCGAGGACCTCACGCGACTGAAACACCGTCATTTGCTCAACATTGTTTGAGCTTCGAAGATTGGCACTCGTTTCAATTGTCCAGGCGAAGCGAGCCGGATAGTCGAAGAGAATCACCTTCGCGTGACTTCGCGCAATTTTCAGAGAGACCCGATCCGCCGAAAAAACGGAGAGGATCATCGTGTCGAGAGCCTGAAAGATTTCTTTATTTGTGTTTTTGAAGTAGTGCGAAATCAAGAGCGTGATGCGCAACTCTGGAGATTCCCCTAAAAATCGAGCGAGCATCGCCACATTTTTCGCGGACAAAGAAAGGGTCGCGATATCCAACCGTAGCGGGAAGCCATGCTTTAGCACGACACGATCCAAAAGGTCGCCAAGGACGAAATCCCCCGGGGTGATCGCATGAAGGACCTCATTGTCTGAAATTGGAAAGCTCTCAATGATCTGATCCGCATTTTCCGGCTGGATCAGTTTTCGAGCGCGAGCTTTATCCCTTCGTTTCATCCGATCCTTTTGGCGCTGGATGAAAACCCCGGTCCCAGTCGGGAAATGCTTTGCCCGAAGGACGGTCTCGCCCCCGACTTTGAACGATTTGAGAGCATTTTTCACGTGATCCGACATGAGCGACAAGATTCCACGGTGTCGAAGCGTCAAAATAGTAAAAATGGGGGTCCCTCAAGCGCATATTGGTCCTGAGTCACGGGCGAGGCCCCCCTCAGGGTCAAAAGATTCCTTATCCCCCCGTCTCTTACTGTTACTTTAGTTTCTAATTTGGAATATCTATTGTCATAACGTCATAAAGAGAGGGTAAAGGTAAGCAGGGCAACGGTTTGAGCCGTGACGTTTCAATGAGCTGGATTGTCATTTGTGACCTTTCTCTTGTCACTTTCCAATCAGAGGGCGCGTCGATTCAGGTCATTGAGCGCTTTCGATCACGCTTGTGACGAGACAGTGTCCTTTTGTGACATTACTTGAGTTGTTCTTCAAAACACAAAGGTCACAGGAGAATCGAGACGCCCGAGAAAAGCGCGGCGGCACCGGCAGGGGCAGTGCAATAGGGCGCGCTCGCTTCGCTCGTTGTAGAGGTAGAGACTGCTTCGCAGTCTAGGGCGCGCTCGCTTCGCTCGTCGTAGAGGTAGGCGCTGGCGCGGCAACGACCGTGCAAGGGTAAACCCGCTTCTTCGCTTGGCGGCGATTTCCGAACTGAACGAGACGGCCTTGCGTGTCCAGGATCTCACGACCCTTCCACTTCGCGAGGCGACGTCCGAACGCTTTGTTCTGATCGCGGGCCGCTCCTACCAAGTCATCCATCGAGAACCCAATCTCGGGCTGATCTTCCCACTCTTCGATCTTCTTGAGCATGTCTGCGATCGTGAAGTCTCGTGAGTCCTCACCGGGCATCATGCACTCACCTGCGAGCATTCCGAGGAACTCCTTCCACGCTTGGCTTTCCTCGTCACCACCTGCACCCAGCTCAGGCTTCTGGAGAGGATCTCCGAAGCCGGCACCTCTCACAATCGCACCGATCACCTCTGTCCAGCGCTCAAAGGTAGGCTTCACGTTGGTGACCTTCACACACCCGCGCTCGCTCCAGGTGCGGACCATAGCCCACAGCGCCGCGAGGACGCGCTTCCTGACCTCTGGACTGGAGAGATAGAGAGGATCGATGAGCTGATCAAAGACACGCCCCTCGACCTCACCCGCGAGATGCAGCTCGATGATGAGAGACCGCCGTTCGAGATCGCGGGTCGTCTTGATCTGATTTCCCGTCGCGATCACTTGAGTGACGTTTGGGGCTTCGAATTCCTCCTGCCCTCCCATCTTTCGTCCGGAGTGGATTGGCTCTGTGATAAAAGCATTGAGCGCGTTTGAATAGAGACCCGCTCCGATGTCGTCGAGAATGTAGTAGGGAGACCGGCGGATCGCCTGCGTGTCGAGCAACTTGTCGAACTCCGCATCATCCTTTGGTTTCCGCGCAATTTTGGGGAGCCCATAGATCGGGATCAGTTGCCCTTGCGCGAGCGTGCCCTTGCCCGTCCCCGGTTGGTTTCCAATGATCATCGCCATCGGGCGCAAGACCCCCGTCCCGAAAAAGCCCCGGCAAAAGTTTCCCAACGTCATCGCGACATGGACCGCGACAGAGCGGTTTTCGCGGAAATCACTGAGGGCAGGCCCTAAGTCGGCGAAAGGGTAGCTTTTCAAGATATCGTGAAAGACATCGAACGCTTCCTCGATCGGCATGTCGGTCGGGTAGCGGATTGATTCACAGGTGAAAATCCCGCTTTCCTCGTCGAATCCCGGTTTCAGCAGCTCCACACGCTTCCCCTTGTCGCGGAGGACAGGCATCCGCACCGGGTGAACACCCTTCAGCTCTCGGAGCGCGAACCGGAATTGATCAGCAGCCATGACCTGCTTCGCGAGCGCATCACCCATCGTGACTGGTCGAAGCTCTCCGAAACGATCATACTTGACCGTCTCGACCCAGTGCTCGAGCCATGACCCGAAGCGCACCGAGGTCATCGTCTCCGTCTTTCCCGTGAGTTCGTCGACCGTGACAATTCGATCACCCATGCGGTAGATCCCACACCCTCGTGAGATTAGCTGACCCAGCTCACGACCGAGCTTCTTCCCGATCGGCCACGCCAGATTGACCTCAGGGACGATCTTGTCGTCGGACGATTCACCCTCCCCGACTGGGACACGGAGGCCCATCTGCGCGGCGGTAGGCGCGAGGCGGTTCCGCAGCTCGTTGGCGGCGTCTCCAGGTTGTGAATCTTGATCTCCCATGTCATTCAGCGGCTGCTATCGTCCGCTTCGGGCGGCGATCGACGAGGCGACCCCACGCGGGATCTGGATCCAGATACCAAAGTTCTTGGATTTTCCCCGTCTCGATGCGCTTCACTCCGGGGACACGCGACATCGGGAGCCCTTTCGCGGCTTGCGCATCGGCACCGATGACCTCGAGAACACCCGCGAGGACTTGAGCGCAATCGTCAAATTCGACCTTGGACTTCGCATCGATCCGGATCAGAGCGTGAACTGACTTTCCTCCGCTGGAAAAAATCGCGGCGATCCGCAGCTCCAGCATCGCGATGGCTCGGAGCCAAAGGTCGAGCGGCGCCTCGTCGGACTCGAGGACGAGGTAGGGGAAATGAGTGACACAGGCGGCGGTGCGACGCGACCACTTCACGTTTCCCTTTTTATCCTTTCCCCCCGGTCTCCATTTCCCATCGATCGGGGCCGCCATGAGGAGCATCCCCGCATTGCTTTCCGTGGGGATCTCGCTCGCGACCGCTTTCGTGTCGGGATCTTGACCGAGGCGGAAAGATCGAGCCTTCCAGACGGCGAAGTCGCCCTTGTTCCACTTCCGCTTCATCATCACGACGAGATCTTCGGGCGCGAAGAGCATCGAGAGGACATCGGCGGCGAGACCGGGTCGGTTTCCCCATTCCACCGCGAAAGGCGATCTTTCCGCGAGCCAGACTCGATCAACCTGCTGGCGACACCCTGCGGTGAAGGTCCGGAGCGCCGTGATTTCGTAGCGGCGGCTCTTTTTCTCCTCATTCCGGGGGGCGGGAGCGACGCCATCTTTCATTTCCTCCCGAGGCTTCCCCTCGAGGAGATACCCGATCGGCTTTTTATCCGCAGATTGCGCTGCGGACCGAAGCTTATGCTGGAGATCCGGGAGCGACCAGGGCGGCTCACAACGGGCGTTGTATTCCTCCATTAGCGGGAGAGCCTCCTCCGGTGAAAAAGCGAATCCCTTCACGAGAGCGCACGCGACCGAGAAGGTCGACGAGTGACCGCCCGCTCCGGAGAGCGCCGGGTCCATCTGCGCGACGTATTTCCGCGCGCGATCTGTGATCGAGAGCGGCATTAAATCCCTACGATGTTTCTAAACTCACGATCATCTTCCCTGAAGGCGGCGGAAACCACATTCGACGGCGAAATATCTAGAGGAGAGACCGCTCTGACTCCTATATCAGGGAGGCAATGCAAATAGATTTCAGTTGTCTCAGTCGACTTATGACCCATCAAGGACGCGAGAGAGCGAATGTCCATCCCATTTCTGAGAAGAGAAGTCGCAAAGCTATGTCTTAGGACATGCGGGTGGACGCGTTTCATGATTCCGGCGCGCGAGGCGGCTACCTTCAGGGCCCTCGAAACACACCGATCAGTGATATGATGACGTCGTCTCACCCCCGAGCGGGGGCACACTGAAAGGTTGTTTGCGGGGAATATCCAGAACCACCCAAATTCAGCTGTCTGGGAGCCCAACTTCTTTAGAAGGGAATTAGGCAAATACGGCGGAGGGTTTCCCTGCTTTTGGTCCATGTCCCACCAATAGCGAGCCTTCTCACACTGCTCCTTTAGATCAGCGGACAATGATCTAGGCAAAGGCACCACTCTGTCCTTACCACCTTTACCATTGCGGACTGTAATCGTAAAAGACTCAAAATCGAGATCTTTCACTCGGATCGAAAGCATCTCAGTCTTCCGCAGACCCGCTCCAAACATCAACTGGGCTTGCAACTGTGCAACGCCATTCATCTGACCAAAGAGAAGGTGGCATTCCCTTTCAGTGAGAAAGTCTGGAATTTTCCGATTTCTACAGGCTGGCTTGAAATCTAGCTTCCCCACTTCTTTCTCCAAAACTCTTTTGTAGAAAAACACCACGGCATTCAACGCTTGAGCTTGGGTTTTAGGGGCTACCGATGGAGCCATTCCAGACAACCACTCTTGCAGTCCTTCACTGGGATTCTGCCGCTTCCATTCAGCGAATTTACCTACCCAGTGCGCGTAAGTCCTTTCTGTAGAAAAAGCCATATTTCTAGATCTACACGTCTCTATGGTCTTTTCGACCGCTTCTGTTTTGTTCATCGGTTCTGTTTTCACTGTCTAAACGACCCTTTAGTCGTTCAATACTCTGTTCTCCTTTGAAATTCTACCACTGCGCATCGTCTTCGCCAAACTCCCTCCGCTCTGCTTCCGCGATTCGCCATGGGATGTTGCGATTACCATCCGATGTGCCTCTCATGTGATTCGCTTTACGTGTTAGGGCCTGATCAATTTTCCAATTTTCCAATCGTTGTTCATAGGCATATTTCGACTCTCCCCGCTTTCGTTTCGGAGTAACCGGAACAGGAGAACAAGGCGCATCAGCCAATGACTTTTCTTTAGGTTTTTTATCATCTGATTCCGTTGGTTTATTGTTTTCATGGCTCATTGTTTTCTTGTGGTTGCGCCGTCATGGCTGTGCTTCAGCGTTCGCGGGAGAATATGAACGAGCAAACTTCTCGCCACGGTCTGCGCATCCATCGCAGTCGTGAGCAAATACTAAAGCCCAGTCCTCGTCGTCTCTGTGAGTGTAATACCGCTCGGAGTCGCTTCCCCCGTGACGACGGAAATTGTCACCGCCGACCATGATAGCATCCACGTCTCCGCTGATTTTCACCTCCACCGCGTTCATCGGCATCGGCGCAAGTTCGGACGCGGAAAAGCCCTCTCGGAACGCCCATGCGAGAATGTCTCTGGCATCTTGGCTCAACAAGTCCGCGCGTCGCGAACAAGTCGTGGAACGCCAATCCCCCTTCTCGGGAGCGGTCGCAGTTCCGGGTGGTTCGGTAGTCGTTTCTGTATTCATAGATTTTCGTCGGGGGATGGGTTCACTGAGGCGTTCGGTCTAAAAAAATGTCTGACGAGTTTCGCAAGATTCACATCATCCAGGTCGCTCTCCAGCAGAAGGGGGCGCCACCGGGTGCTATCCAAGACATGCTCGCCAAGTTTGAGAGCATGGCAAAG
>Ga0222671_1000204_pt1 | contig 24242 bp, 53 predicted proteins | sample AntAcemetagen797_FD_179849 | JGI IMG/M metagenome (GOLD analysis project Ga0222671, IMG submission 179849) | Saline water microbial communities from Ace Lake, Antarctica - #797 | ecosystem: Environmental > Aquatic > Non-marine Saline and Alkaline > Saline | place: Antarctica: Ace Lake... | reverse complement strand
TTCTATATCTAATCCAACAGAAGGAATTGACAGTGGCGACAGGGCTGACATCACATCTATATCAACTTCTGCTTACTTAGGTTTTGACCTTAATGCAACAGGGCTTGGGTGGATTTCAAAAACATCAATTACGAAGTTAGGGACAAGAGAGGGACACGATATATTAAATAGTGCAATTACTTCTTCTTCACCCAATACAACTAATAGTGTTGCTGTTTATATGTCAGACCAGACAGGAACAACATCAGACCCTAAATTAGTAGTAGAACATTCAGAAGCAGTTTCAAGAAGAATTATAAATATTGAATAATTAATATAAAAAATAATATGAAAAACTTAATTAGGAAGTACCCACAATTAGGGAGTTCACAAGACCCACAAAAAATTAGCTTTAGAGTTAAATCAATGGCACTAATGCTTGTACCAGCGATTATTGCAATAGGGCAATTATTTCAATTTGATTTAGTTGAGAATGACTTAATTCAGCTTATTAATTCAGTATTTTTTATAGTTAGTTATTCAGGAACTATCTATGGTCAATTTAGAGTATAGTATGGAAAATAAAATATCGTATACTCCTGACGAGCTAGATTCTTTATTAAAAGAACATGATAAAAAAATGAAACAACATCTTGACACAGCACCTAACACTATTAACTTAATCAAACGCATGGAAGATAAATTTGACAACTTAAAAGATGAGCTAACTTCTAAAATGACAAACTTAGAAGTCTTAATCGCTGGCTTGCCACAAAAGTTTTACGACAAATGTGATAATAAATACGCAGAGAAAAGGATTGAAAAAGAAGTTAAGGAGTTAAGAGATAAAAAAGAAGAAAGAAACTATCAATGGCTTGCTTGGGGAATCACATCAACAATATTATTATTAGTAGCTAAATTTTTATGAAAAATAAAACTAATAGACTATGGAAAGAAATAGAATATAAGGCAATAGAAAATAGAATTGACTTAAAAGAATTAAGGGAAATATTAGAGAATCATAAAGCATTATAATCGCTCTTTACAAGGAGGTTTATCATGAATCCAAAAGACAAGCGTAAACTTCGCAAGGAGAAAAGAAGAATTGACAAGAAACGGAGCAAAGGAGAGAACATAAACAAACATCATATCGTTCCTCAAAGTCGCTCTAATGACGACACACCCAAGAATATCGCTTATGTTGATATGTATCTTCATCGGGACTATCATAAATTATTTGACAACAAGACCCCAGAAGAGATTATCAACTATTTGATAGACTATTTCTGGAGAGGACAGACTGAACACGTTTATAACGCTCTTTCTAAAAGAAATCAAGGGGTTAAACAGTAATCAAAACCCCATTTTTATCACCCAGCCTTATCTAGGCAGGAAAGCTCGGTTAAGGCTTTACATATAGGCTTAGAATTTGAGATATAACGCTCTATTTTCTAAGTCCTAACAATTAACATTTTATATAATATGGATTCAGAAGAAGTATTATTTATATTAATAACATTATCCTTTATAGTATTCCTATGGTGGACTACGCAGGGAGTTTTCTCTTTATGAAATTACTACAAATTTTAAAAAACAAAATAGACAATTATATTCTAGTACATTTAGATAAGATGCTAGACAGACCTAATATTAAGAATGGACTTATTGAGGTATCAGATAAACAAATAAAAAAGAATAAAGATTATGTTTACGGGAAGCTAGGCTCTACTAATAGTAAAACAATTAAAAAAGACGGAAACTTTGAAAAGTTTATACCAGTCGGAGAGCAACAGAATAAGCCATTTGAAAAAATGTTCTGTGTTAGTGAAAATGGAGCCTGTAACTCAATAGAAGCTAATTTTAATTACTTTATTCATCTTGTTAATAATGGAGAGGCAAATGAAGAAATACAAGAACTTGTAAAAATTTTTAAATACTTCGGGTTGATCAAGGGCGATAAGTGTTTACTAGATACAGAATATGTCGCTAGTGGTTCTGGAACTACAAGAAGAGGAAATTCTTTTAATTCAGTAGCAGGATTTATTAGAAACTACGGATTAATACCTAAAGGAGATTATCCAAAATATGCCACCTGGAACGAACTTTATTATCCAAATGGTGGAATATACATTAATGGCAATAAAGTCCCACCACGGCTCTTAGAACAAGGTAAAAAGCTATGTGAGTACATAGACTTTACTTACGAATGGGTTTCTCCTTATAATATGGACTCTGTAATGGAAAAAGGCGTTTTAGGGACTTCTGTTTTCGCCTGGCATTATCCTAACGCTGACGGAATATATCAAAGAGTAAATCTAAATAAAAATCACGCTGTTTATAAATTTAAAAAGAGTGAAAAAGAATTTAAAACTATTGGCGATTCGTACCAACCTTTTGTTAAAAAACTAGCTCTTAATTATAGTTTAGGAAATGGAATGTTAATAAGTTTTGGATTAAAGAAAAAGTTTAGTGTATTTAATGAAAAAGAAATAATTAATTTTAAAGATAAAAGAAAAGTTGATTATGTTTTGCTTGTTGAAAACTACAAAAACTTTACTCCTGGAATGTATAAAATAGAAAATAGTAGCTTAAATAAAATAGAAACTCCAACTGCTGTAAATGATTGGATTAAACAATTATCAAAAGAAGGAAGATTAATCGGCATCAACGGGAAAGACTTTAGCAAATTCTTGACATAACATAAAAACTAATTTAAGATTAAATAGACAAGCAAAACACCGACCGATATTAATGACTCAATTAATATATCTTATTGGTGATACAACGATTTCATTCCATAAGACGGTATTTCCCGAAAGGGTTGACAGATAGAAAATTATAATATATACTTTAGATAGACATTTACAATTATATAAAGACGGCTAGGTAAAAACTTATATTGAAGAATTGGTAGGCAACTGCCGATTTAATTGACCTCACCTAGCCGTAGGTCTTTTAAAGCCAATTCTTTGCTATAAGTTTTTTTGTTGATTAACAGGGTGGGTTCTTGGAAATAACTAGTACTTAAATACCAAGATAGGTAATTACAATGTGCTGGCGACCTCTTGATAATGTTGTGGCTAGTAATTATCCCCCACTGTTAAAAAATAAGAATTAATTATATAAAAGCACCCCAACCTAACAGTTAAACTAATTAATTAAAATATAAGAGTATGGACAAAGTAAAAACATTAAAACACTTAGTAGACGCTATTCTTGAATTTGCAATAACTTCAAGAAGCCCAGACCAATTCGAGGTTTTAGAAAAATCTCTTAAAAGTCTAGTAGGGCATTATGAGAAAGATATTAAAAAAGGTACAACAAGAGAAAATTTTTGTTCATGTGTTGTTAGTCATTTATCAGTGCCGCATGATATTAGTACAGCAATTTGTGTTTATTGTAAAAAACCACCTTTAGGAATTGATGTTGGTCTTTACAATAAATTAAAAAATAATAAGGGAAGAGGAAAGATAAAAAGAATAAGAGACAGAGAAAAATCATGTTGTTCTTGTAAAGGAATAGGAAAAGAATGTGAAGAAGGTGGAGCTTGGATATATTGTGATAATATCCCAGAAATGAATGACAATAAGAACTATGACGAAACAGGAGAAAAAGATGGCTGTAATATGTTTGTAGAAAAAAATAAAGTTTAAAGCGAAAGACAGTTTTTTCTGTCGCTGTTGCAAGTTAATTCTATACTGTCCCAGTATAAAATATAATAAATAAAATAATATGAAAAGAATAAAAGTACCAATATTTACAGAAGAATATTTTATTATAGTAATAATAGGAAACTTAGAAGAATTAAAGAAAGCAGTTAAAGGGAAAGTAGATGCTAAATATTTAGATAACAAAAGAGGAATTTGTTTAGATACTTTAAGAAACGGAGAACCACCTCTAATCTTAATAAATGGAGATTATGATTATATTTCTTGTATATCAACTATAGCCCACGAAGCATCACACGCTATGGATGATATAAAGGATTATCTAAATATTAAAGATATTAATGGAGAATTTCATGCTCATGGAATATCATCTGTTCTAAGGCATACATTAAAATATGTGCAAATATGGACAATGGGAAAAACTAAACATAAACGGAAAAACAGTTAATATAGATAAGTGTCTTGTTAAGTCAGTAAAAGTATTAAACGATAACGGATTTAAAACTATGGCTTGTTGTTGCGGTCATGGTAAGCAACCACCTAGAATATCTTTAAAGGATAAAGAGCTTTTAATATTCGACTACGAAACAGCACAAAAGATAAGTAAATTATTTCCTCCTATTAATTAATTATAAGCTAGTAGTTAGTATTCTTAAGCGACAAACATGGGGTATTAATTGCTAGCTTATAGTAAATAAATATATGAAAATAAACAAAGGTACATTTCATTTAGGCGATTGTATGGATTTAATGAAAGATATAGAAGATAACTATTATGAGTTGGCGATAGTAAATAATTTGTTTATTGAGGGAGGGGGATAATACCACAAGTCTAGAAACAATAATTGGAAAATAAGAGAACGTGGTGCTCCCAATTATTTCTAGCTCCTCCCTTAGTAAACAACCAACCTAAAAGCAAATAAGAATTAATTATATAAAAGCACCCCAACCTAACAGTTAAACTAATTAATTAAAATATAAGAGTATGGACAAACTAAGTGGTAGTGAAGCTGTATGCGGATTCTGTGCATGGCTCACAACAAGAAAAGAAAAGACTATCATGTCATCAAGTAATGATTCTGCTAAAATTGCAGACCTTGTTAATGAGTTTTGTAAAACAAATAAGTTAAAAGACCCAAGTGATAAGTGGGCAGATAACTTGATTCATCCAAGTGGTGAATGCTCAAAAATAAATGACTAAAATCGCCAATTTTATTTACCCTTTTTAACCTTAAGAAATTGAGGTTAATATAGGACAAGTAAAAAAGGTTGACTTTACAATTTACCTATGCTAGTATATAGATACAACCTACTGGATTCTTGGAAAGAAATCATTATTTTGATGGCTGGTGTGCGTAAGCACAGCTTTTTCCAAGAAGTCCAGCCAGTTGTCAAAATAATGATTTTTTAATTGACAATTCAATATTAAGTCGAGGTTGTTGCCTTGCGACTATAAATACAAAGGGAACGGGAATGAGAGTTTAGTTAAAAGTAAATAATTTTTTCTAATTTTAATTTATTGTTTTCTTCTAACTGAGCCATACCCTCTCTCATTCTAAACAATAGACATATAATACTTATAAGGGGATAGTATTACTTAGTTTATTCTTATATTGATACATACATAACACATAGTTAAACCCATACGCTATATTAACTAAAAGGGGAGGCTCAGATAGGTTAGTAATTTATACATTATAATACATATGAAATTCAGAGAACCAGAGCTAGAACAATACAAACAAATTTGGCTAACTAGAGAAGCACACTCAATCTTAAAAGAAGAAAAGAAAAGACTTAAAAAATTAGGCAAAGGAAAATCAATGGCAAGAATAAATAATGACTTAATAATTAATGGCAAGATTAATCTTAAAGAACTATGAAAAAAGATATGAAAGAAAAAATACTTTACACTACAAGCACAATTTATGATGAGCAAGGATTTAGCATAAGACAGGGAATAAAAAAAGCACAAGAATTAGTAAGACAAGAAGAAATAAACAAAAAAACTAAACAACAATATGACAAACATAATTAAAACAATAGAAGAGTTTAATAAAAAGTTTACAGAAGCTGAATTTTTACATGGAGTTCCAGTTCCGTTGCCCTTAAAGTTAAAAAAAGATTTAGAAGCCTTCATAATAAAAGCCCTAAAAGCCCAAGAACAAGAACACCAAAAGAAACTAGAAGAGCTTGAAAGTGGGATAAACAAATTAGATGAAGATATTAAATATTATTCCAACAAAGAATATAGAGCAAATTTTAGGTCAGAAGCAGTATTACTAATAAAAGAAACCTTTAGAACAATTAATAAAACTTAAAAATATATGAAAAAAGAATTTAATCTAATACAATCTTACTTACTAAGAAAATATTTTATAAGCACAGCCTACAGAAGTGCTAGTACACCTCAAGAAGTTTGGTATTTTGAAACTATTGTTTGGGAGTGTGATAGCAAAACAAATAAAAGAGGAAAAATGCTTTTAATGGAATATAGTGGGATGCACTCTTCAACAGCATTAAGAAGTCATTTCAAAATAATTGATAACTTAAAGACTAACTAAAAAATAACTATGAAGAAAGAAATAAACAAACTATATGACACTGGTATTTTTATAACCTATATGTCAGAAAAACAAACTAAAAGAGATTTAGAAGACGGCTTTATTAAAAAAGTAAAAGGTCATAAAAATATATATATAACAGATATGAGCTTTTTAAAATAACTTAAATATATAAATATGATAAAAGAACAATTTGAAAACTTAACACCAGCTGATAAAATAAATTTCTTAAACAAAGTGCTTAAAGGAGAAGATAAATTTGAGGATGAATTTGATATGAAGGAATTTTTTGATGGAATTAAAAATATGAAATAAAAGAAATTACTAACTAAATATATAAATATGAAAAACAAACTAAAAAAGAAATATTGGGTAAAAGGAAAAAGCAAGTATATAGAGAACAGAGAAGAACTGCAAGATAAACCTGATTTCAATATTAGCGATGATTTTAAAGAAGAACAGAGAAAAACAGTAGAAGCAAATAAATTAAGAAGATTAAAGAAATATGAATAAATTTAACACTAAAACTAAGCAGGGCTTAATTGTAGAGTTAGCTTTCTGGGTACATAAGCAAAACACAGAGGAGATACTTCGTGTAGAAACTTTAATTAGAAACTTTAAAAAAGAAATATGAACCTCACAAAATACAGCGAAACATACAACAAAGAACCTATAATAAACCTTTATAGAAGATACAACTTCCTAATAAGCAAAGCCAGACTAAGAAAAAACTTCTGTATAGGCACTAAGGAAAAGCTTACTAGTGATTTAGCTTATAGTAATATAGTGTCTGATTTGGATAAGACCTCACACAAGCTTAGAAAAAGACTTAATATAGTATTTTCATAATATGAAAGATTTAATAAATAAAGTAAATTGCATGGATGCTATGGAGCTTTTAAAGCAGATACCTGATAATGGAGTAGATTTATGTTTGACTGACCCCCCGTATGGAATAGGTATATCTAGCAATCCTTTTAGACAGAAGTATAAAAAGCAAGATTGGGATAATAAACCAATGAGCGATGATATATTAAAAGAAATATTAAGAGTTAGTAAAGAGCAAATATTTTGGGGAGGAAACTATTTTGATTTACCACCATCACAAGGTTTTCTAATATGGGATAAACACCAACCACAAAACTTTTCTTCTGCTATGTGCGAAATGGCTTGGTGTAGTAAACAATCGCCAGCTAAGATGTATAAAAAAAGAGTAGTTGGAATAACTAAATATCATCCTACTACAAAACCAGTTGATTTAATGGAATGGTGTTTACTATTTTATCCTGATGCAAAATTAATTCTAGACCCTTTCATGGGAAGTTGGACTACAGCAGTAGCTTGTCAAAACCTTAAAAGAAACTTTATAGGATGTGAAAAGGATGAACAATATTGTTCCGTTGGCAGAGATAGACTTAGACAAAAAACATTATTTTAATAATATGAAAACATCTCTAAAAGAAAATCTTAAAAACTACATTACTTCTTACAAGCCTAGAGAGGAACTTAGAAATTATGGAGAGTACTTAGGATTTGACGCAGAAAATACAGGAAGGCAACTTCGTCATCTTACTAGAGAAGGTAAAATTAAGAGAGTATGGAAGGGCAAGTATATAATAGGGTATGAGCCTGTCGCTACTCCTTCAATCTTATCGCTAAAAACGCCAAAAATGGGCGATACAGAGCTTAAATGGAATGAAACGATAAAACCCTTGTATGTAACAAAAGAAGAGCAGAAAGCTATAGGGGAAGCAGAAAGTAAACAGGGAGTTTTAATATAAAAAGTTATACACATAGCAAGTAAAGTTTCGTAAAAAAAATATTAGTTTTTTAAATTGCCTGTTAGTAACTTTTTAATATGGCTAATGTTAGTTATATTATAGGGGGGTTGTAATATTCTTATACTATGGTATAGTTAAAGCATAAGAAACTAAACAAACAAACATATGAAAATTACAACAGTAGGTCAACTAAGACAAGCATTATCAAAATTCAAAGACGAAGACAACATAATGTTAAACTTAAGCGATGATTACCAGACATATGACATAGGACTTGAATTAAACAGTCATACAGGACCAGGAATGAAAGACGAAGATATAGCATTTTACAATAATGGGATGGCAAGAATGGACTTCAGATTAAAAGCGTATAAAGAAGATAACGGTTATAGAGTAGGAGAAATGAGAGCTAAAGTATCAAAATATAATCAGTAATTACATCTTAAAGCTCTTAAAAGACTTAAGGGCTTAATAGAAATAATTATTAAACAAAAATATGTTAAAAAAATACTTAGAAGACAACTGCATTAATAAAGCAAAGTTTGCAAGGAAGATAGGAATAACCCCAGTAGCACTAGATAACCTATTGAGAGATAAATCACCGAACACTAGAGCAAGTACATGCCAAAGAATTTTTGAAGAAACAGGACTATCAATAAAAGATTATTTAGAAGTTTAAATACACCATTAAAAGGCAATCCATAACTCGACCTTACAAGTATCCAGACGTAAAGAGTAAGTAATCGAGAATCAAACGAAAAGCCAATGAAATACTAAAAATAAAAAAAGAAACAAAAATATGAAACTTAAAAAATTACTAAAAATCAAAAACCAACTAAAACTAGCATCTTACATTTTAACATCTTATTTAATCTTAATGATTACACTTACAGGCTTAATAGAAGTATATAGCTTTGTAACAGACCCTATAAAGCAAGAAATGATAGCAGAAGTATTAGTGCCTAGCGTACATGCAGAGCCGAGTATGAAAGAATATGTAAAACTAGAAATAGAAAAAGCAGGATTAAGCTGGGAAGAAGTAAATTGTCTTATACAAAATGAAAGTGGTTGGGATAACTGGAAGTATGGAATAAATACTAATGGCTCTACGGATTTTGGTCTCTGGCAGTGGAATAGCGTGAATAAAGCAACAGTATCAGTAGAATGTAGATGGGATTATAAATGTGCCACTAAAAAAGCAATAGAGAAAAGAATAAGAGATAGGAATTGGGAGGCATGGTATGGGTATACTAATAATTGTAAATAAATCAGCTAGCAATAGCTTTTAAATGGAAAGGTGGGAGTTTAGGATAACACTAGGAATTATCTTGAACTCTCCACTAATCCAATAATTATTTATTACCACCTATACATTAAACCACTTGATTACAAGAGGTTGAATGCATTTCGGTATAAATACCCGTGTAATTGGCTGACGAGCAGTGTATAGGCGATAATAAATAATCCAATAATAATATGAAACTAAAAGACAAACTTTACTATTCTCAAAAGGGAATAAAAGTAAACAAACAAAAAACAGCTAAACAAGAACTTAATACATTGACTTGGGCTACAAAGCTTGGTGTAAAGATGGAAGGGCATGTAGACCAAACACTTTATCATCCAAATATAACTAAAAGCGAATCTAATAAAATACTTAAATTAGAAAGAATATAAATATGAAATTAAAAGTAGGAGATAAAATATATATAAGAAGTTGGGATGATTTAGTATCTTTTGAAACTATTTTGAAAACAACTAAAACTATGGCTGTTGCTAAGACTTACAGATTTAATTTAGAGTATAATTGCGGAATAAGAATAAAAGGTAGATCTCCTTTTGACCATAGACAAGCACAATTAGCAACAAAAGACCTTGACAAGGAATGGGAAGAAAGAAAAGTCGTAGCTTGGTTTGAAGAGAAAGAATTTACATTAGTAGAAAAAAAGAAAATTAAAAACTTACTAAAATAATTATATGATGTATAAAAACTTAGCAATAGATTTAAAAAACAAAGTAACAGAAGTAGCAAAACCTTTAGAGTGGAAAGTAAATAGAAAATCAATGATTGAAAGAATGATTGAGAATATGTTTAATAGAGAATTTAATAAATAATAATATGGAAAGAATAAGAATAAGCAAAGAAAGAACAAGTTTTAACGACACCTTATGGCATAAAAATTGTGGGGGTATTCTTAAAAGAACGAAAGACAACAAATATAAATGTAATAAATGCAAAAAAATAATATGAAAAAAGAAGATAAGAAAAACATTGAGCCAACAAAAAAACAATGGACTAAATGGGCAAATTACACATCAAACAAAGATAGATGGATAAGAGATAATAATTAATATAAGCCAACAGTAGCCTTTAAAGGTTCAACGGCACAAAAAAAACTATGACATTTTTACCAAACAATTATGAAGCACCTAAACAAGGGGGAAATTATTACAGATTCAAACAAGGCGATAATAACTTTCGTATTTTATCATCAGCGATTATCGGTTGGCTTGACTGGAGCAACGAAAAAAAGCCAGTAAGAACTAAAGAGAGACAAGAGGCTATTAATGCAGAGAGACAACCAAAACACTTTTGGGCTTTTATTGTAAAAGATTTAGATGACGGAGAAATTAAGATTATGGAAATTACTCAATCAACTATTCAAGGTTCAATCTTCGCATTAACTAAAAATGTAAAATGGGGAGACCCAAAATCTTACGATTTAGCTGTAAATAAAACAGGCGAAAAAATGGAAACTAAATATTCAGTTATCCCATCACCTCATAGTGAATTAGACGAAGAAACAAAAACAGAATATAAAGAAGCTAATATCAATCTTGAAGCATTATTTGACGGAGCAAATCCATTCGATAGCCAGTTGAAAGAAGCTAAAGAAACTTTTGGAGATGATATTAATGTAGATGATGCCATTAACGAAATGCCACTTAATTAACTAACATAAAAATATGACAAAAGAAGAATTAATAATCAAAAACACTGAATTAGAGCAAGAGCTTAAAACGTCACAAGAAGGAGAATTAGGATTAAGAAAAGAATTTGCTAAGGCTTTTTGTTGGTATAAAAAGAAAGAACATTATGAAAATGAACCAAAATTAGAGGAACCATCTTGGTCAGAAATATTTGTAGAAGTAGGAAAACTTTTATCAATACAGAAATATAAAAATATAAATGACAAAGTAGAAGCAATGGATAGCAACATAATAGTATTATTTGAAGATATTGATAATTTAAGCGAAAAAATAAATGAAAATAAAACCAATAGCAAAACCTAAGAAGAAAAGAAACCAAACTTTAGGATATTGGCAACGAAAGGCAGACGCTTTAATGCAGGATATAGCTAGGGAAATGTACGGAGATGATGGATGTTTAGTATGCGGTAATGACTATTCTTGTTGCCATCACTACGTGCTTAAAAGCCACAGTACATTCCTTAGATATAACTGGAAGAATTTAATCCCTATATGCGGAAGATGCCACACAAACCACCATCAGCACAAAGACAGCACAGTACACGCTAGAATAGATATAATCAAAGGCGCAGCATGGGTAGAGGAAATACTTGCACTAAAGAAACAAGGAATAGGAATGACAGCAGGATATGTTTATTACAGAGAAATGTATAATAAACTTTTATTATTAAAACCTTATAAACCAAAAATATGAGTAAATTTCAAGCACCATCATTCATACAGAAAAGAACTTTTACAAAAGAGCATAGGGAAAAAATATCTTTAGCTTTAAAGGGTAGAAAACTGCCAGAAGAAACTAAAAAGAAAATGAGTGATAGCAGGATTGGCAACAAGCATCCTTTTTATGGGAAAGAACATACAGAAGAAACTAAATTAAAAATAAGTAATACTAAATCTAAACAAGGATTAATAGGCGAGAAAAGCAAAAATTGGAAAGGAGAAAATGCTGGTATAAAACCGAAACATCAATGGATAGTAAAAATTAATGGGAAAGCTAAGTTGCATAAATGCGAATGTGGAAAGCAAGCTATGGATTGGTCTAATATAGACCATAAATATAAAAGAAAAGAAGAAGATTATACACCACGTTGTAGGCGTTGCCATAGACAATTTGATATTAAAAATAATAATTATAAAAACTATGACAAATAAATTCCAAGCTCCTGCTTTTATACAGGGAATAAGTACGCTCCGTGATAAAACTTTAAAGCTAACTGTTTATATAGCCAAAGAACTAGCAGGAGAAGAAAAAGCTAAGTTGTTCGATTTGGAGCAGAAGGAAGGCTGGTTTTTATTCTCGGAGAACACTTTCCAAACAAAAGACATACCAACTGAAACAGCCAAGATAGACCAGAATGTAAAGACACCATCTAAAAGATTATACGCAGTATTATTTGTTAAATGGAATAAACAAACAGACGGTAAGGGAAACTTTAATACTTGGCGAGAAGAAGAAATGGAAAAGATAATAGATAATGAAAAAAGTCAATTAGAATAATATGAACAAATCAATTTACGAAAAAATGTCAAAGAAACAAAAGGAGGAGATAGTTCGGAAAGCAATCAGGCAAGCAAACAAACAACAGAAAGAATTAGTTGAGGAGATTGAAAAATGAAAGTAGAAGTAACGATAATGGGAAGAAAGACCACAGCAGAAAAAACTAGGTTAAGGAAGATTGAGAAGATTGAAGATGCTTACTTCTGCCCTGTTAAGGGATGTAATAGAATTATGGTAGGAGTTGACGGAGTCTACAGATGCACCCACCATTCGTATTTTGTGCCAGAAGACTAAAAGAGTTAAACAGGCACTCTAAAAAAGCCTGTAATTTTACTAATAATAAATTTAGATATATGGAATATAAGTTTATACAATTTAAAACTATAGGAAAAAAGTTTGCAAGACTTAATATAAAGCCATACATAAGTTTTAATAACAGGGCTATATATATAAACATGGAGGCATCTAAAGACTATAAAGATATTAAAAAAATTGACTTATTTATTGATGAAGAGAATGGTTTTATAAAAATTATTGAAGGTAGCCAGTTTACATTATCTAAAAATGGTAAATCTTTAAATATTAATGGTCTATCTAATTTAAAGATGATAAAGGGAAAATACAAACAAGTAGAAAAATATATATTCAAATTAAATAACCCCCAACAGACCAAAGAATAGACGGTCATAAATAATTATAAAAGAATATATGACCACTAAAAGGTCTAATACTAACAACAAGCCCAAAAAACTAAATAATTTGGGCGTATAAATATATGACAAAACTTAATACATATTTACCTTTAGAGGTGATAATGAAAAGTAAAAAATTACTCAGTATCTGGATAATAAAATATAATTTACCAAAATTACTTCCGATGGAACACAAAGCAAATCAGAAATTATATGAAAACTATAAATTAACAATAGCCGATATAATAGAAAACATAAAATAATGTATAGGTTTAACTTAAATAATAGATAGGTTTAAAAATATGAAAAAACTAAAAGAAGCAATACAAAAAGCAAACCCTTCAATAATGAATTTGGAATTTGGGTGTGTGATTTTAGAGAACACAGGACTTGAAGTTATTTTTATGGGAAAAAATAATGAAGAAGAAGATACTTATACAGGAGTAAATAAATCAAATAATCTTTTAACTTCACCTTTGAGATTATATATTAAAGACATAAAGGAAATAATAGGAAGACCAATAACCCTAGCAGATGTTCTTATTGCTTTAGGTGAATACAATTCTGAAGCAGGGAATAAAACTATATCATTTAGAAATTATTATCCGCATAGTTTACAATTTGAAGAAGGCGGAAGATTATTGGCAGTATGGAATCTTAAAGAAACCCTAGACGGGCAAAAAGAAGAAACCAAAGAAGCACTTAAAAAACTATTAGTAAAATAACATAACACTCATTAAAGGAGGTACAAAATATTTAATAATAAATTTAGATATATGAATTACAGCGAGAAATTAAGACCAAAGCAAGGGATTGATGCTAAAATCAAAAAAATTGAAAAAGAATGCACTCATTTAACAGACACTTTTGAAATGGATGAAAATGGTGCTTGGTATTGTCCTATATGTAAATAACCCCCAACAGACCAAAGAATAGACGGTTTAGTTACAAGGAGATAAATGCGAAGTGGTTTAATTGGTAAAACACATACCAGAGAAATCTGTTGTATATGCGATGTTGGTTCAAATCCGACCTCCAAATTTATCTTCTTATAACTATGCCGACTAAGAATAGACGGTTATAAATAATTATAAAAATATGGATAAAGAAACAATACAAATTTCGATTACAGCAATAAAAGAATGGCAAGAATTAGGTGATTAAAAATTACGAAAACAAAAGGAAGATTAACTTTTCTAAATTGTTTATTACCTCCAGTCATTGCTATTAGGGTAGCCCCCGATGCGAAAGTTTAGTGGATATACGCCCATATACTCTATGAAGCATCCCTACCACCAAAACCTAGTAGAAAATAGCGGAGACTGGCGATAGTTGGCAATTTAGTAAATAATAAATATATATAATATGGAAAAAGAAATAAAGATAATTGCTAAAGTGATATTTAACAATAGGTTTGCTTATGTAATAGATAGAAAACCAAAACTTATATTTAAAAAAGTTGATAATATTATTTATGGTACAGATGGATTATTTTATGATTGTTATCAGTATGAAGAACCAGAGGGAAGGTTTAAAGCGTTTGCTGGCAGGAAGTTTGAAATAAAACTAGATAACGGTGAAATTGTAAAATGTAATGGGCAATGGTGGAACGGAGGATTTAAAAACGTAGAAGATTTAGTGGGTTGTAATATAGACAGGGTTACTATTAGAACTAAAAAAGATTTAAAAAAATGTTATGTTTTTTGCGGATATGAAGCTAATATAGACAAATTTAATAAACTCATAAAAAAGTATAAAGGAAAAACATATAAATATTGGGAGTATGAAAAAGAATTAAAGAAACTTAAATAACCCCCAACAGACCAAAGAATAGACGGTCATAAATAATTATAAAAATATGAATTGGAAATGTGATAAATGTGGTAGTAGTAATATAAAAGATAATTCTGGATATTATGATAGTATGCACGAATTATATTGTATTGATTGTGGAAATTCAGAAGAAAAGCCAAAAAAACCTAATATAAACACCTAGAGAACATCTTATAAGCGTTGCGAAAAAAAAGAAATATATGAAAAATTTAACAAAAAATAGAAAATGCTTAAACTGTGGCGAAACAGAAGAAAGAATTAAAGGATATGGATTGTTTTGTTTCACTATGTCAGAAGCTAATGAATCTTGTGATTCAGAAGTATGCCAAGAATTTGATAGGCATAGATATGATAAACCTAAATATAAATAACTAATATAAAAGAACATATGACACACTTAGAACAAATTTATTTATGTGCATTAAGATATGGGTTAGGAAGAAGAACCTATATAACTGGAGTAATATCAGATTATCTTTTAGTACAGGAATTATCAGATGCTTGTAAAAAAGTGATGATAAGAGATATTGAAGAATGCAAAGATTATGGACATGGTTGCGATAAGGCAAGCTGGATGAGATTATTAAAAAAATTAAAAGATAAATAACTAATATAAAATAACTATGGATAATTTAATAAAAGAGCTAAAAGAATTTAAAAAAACAATAGAAGAAGAATGGGCTAAAGAAACTGGTAAGATTACTGATGAAGAAGAATCTAAAATGTCTGGAATAATAATAGGAATGAGTACTGCTATTGGATTAATAGAAACGCACGAGGGGCTTAATAAAAAATAAGAATATCTAAAGGATAAATATATGAAACAACACATAACAAGAGAACAATGGAAAGAATTGAATAAAGTAGAAGTAGAAAAGTTTACAATAGATATGAAGTGGGGAAAATATGGCGATATAGTTTATTGGGAGTTTATTAGTATTGGGATAATGATAGAATTTCTAGAAGTTGACTTGTATGATATTTCAAGAGGAATTAAAGGCTGTGAGTATAAAGGAGATTGGAGCGTTGTATGTAATGAACTATTTAAAGAGAAAGAACTAATAGACGCTTTGTGGGAAGCTACTAAATACAAACTTAAAAGATAAATAATTGTATGGAATCTTAAAGAAGACCTAGGCGGGCAAAGTCCTGAAACAATAAAATTGTTGACTAAGTTATTAGTAAAATAACATAAAGGAGGTAACAAAATGGATAAGGCATCTAAAGTAGTAAGGCTTCCTGACAAAGAGTGGTGGGGTATAACACCAAAAAAGCATTACAGTTATACTATTGAATGGACACCTAAGTATGGAGGATACGTACGATGTAAGGTCAACACAAGTACGGTTTGGAAGTTTAAACCTTGTGAGTTTGTGCGATTCGCTGAATCAATTGGGAATAACATGCTGGTAAAGTATGTTTAACACACAGAGAGTAATAAAAAACTTGCTCTCTATTTTTAAAGATTAATAATTAAAATATATGAATAAACTAATATTACTACTAACAGCAATAGCCTTGTATATGTTCGGTTGTTTCATTGGTTTCATACTTTGGTATTGACATAAGATACAGTCGTGCTATAATATAGATAGCACCTTAAGATATTAAATAAATAATATCTTTAAGTGAAAGGGATTAAAAGTCCCTTGTAATTACAAGAGAACTTTAATACAAACACATACTTCTGATTTAGACTATATGTAATAGTGAAAGAGTTGATAACTTGATTGGGATTACTAGGTACTTATCGGTGGTAGTTGTTTGTGAATTAAAGCTCATTAAAGGAATACAATAGAATAATTGTTTATTAAGAAGAAGTTTTTAGGAATATTTAAGGTAACGCACTTTAGATAATCATACTAGAAGCTCTAAACATATAAATAAAAGATGCGAGCTAAGCAGACTATTCCAAAACTTTAAGCATCTTTCTTCTTAGCAAACAATGTTCTTTAATCACACAACTAAATATTGTTTATTAAGTCTTCGTCTCCCCCTGGCTTGGGTATAATGAATATTGTATCCAATGGGTGGGATTAATAGCTATGTATGACCAGAAAAAGCTATTGGCGAGGGCTTAGCAAACAATAGCTCATTCAAAGAGAACAACTGAATACTGTTGAAAGGCTTACGTAACCTTTGAACTATGAATACAATAGACTTAAATCTTAAAGAGATAACAGGCTAATTTTTGCTGTTGTCTTTTTTGTTATATGAAAATATACTATTTTAAAAAAAGAACCTAAAGCAGATAAAACAGATGTTTGGCACGAAGATAAAGAAGATAAGACAGAAAACGGAGCGAGTGCAATAGGTTTTCAAGTTTATAATAACGAAGATTAAATACAATTTAGTAAAGTCAAGTTTAGTCAAAATTATGTCAAAAGAGTTAAGTCCATTGTTTAAATTGAGAGATTACATTCTCGACAATCAGCGTAGTCAAAACAAAAACTTTTTAGGAAAAGTATTAACAATTATTGATGCCTCAATCACAGATTCACAACAAAGAAAAGGCATTAAAGATTTAATACAAAATGAATTTTACAGAGATTTTCATTTAGAAGAGTTTTCTAGAAAAATTATCTTAGAGTTTTCTAAGAAATATTGTAAAGACTTAGAACCAAAAACAAACGAAGAAGAATCTGCTTTTATGTGCAGAGAACTAACACCATCGGAACCTTTCGAACAAGAATTATTTTAATAAATTAATATAATTTGACTTTACTAAATTGTATTTATATGAAACTAAAAGCAGATAAAAAGAAGAAACCTAAAAAGACTATCAAGGACATAAAGAAAATAACAAAGTTATATGCCAAATAAGAAAGAAGAAAAGTTAAGCCCTAGAAGAGAGTTATTTTGCAACCTTTACACTAGCAACGACAGGGAAATGTTCGGCAACGGAGTACAGAGTTATATAGAAGCTTATAACCCAGATACATCAAAACCTAACTGGTATAAAACAGCTTGTTCTACTTCTTCACAAATCTTAAGTAATCTTGAGGTTACGAATAGAATCAATGAATTGCTAGAACAGCAAGGATTTAACGATGAGAATGTTGAAAAGCAACACCTCTTTATTCTTAACCAACACGTTAATGTTCCAGCTAAGATGAAAGCTATAGATAGTTACTATAAACTTAAAGGAAAGAACCCAACGGAAACTATTATTATAAAGACAGAAGATAAAGATAAAGCTAAGAATATTTTAAACGATTATCTAAATGACAATACAAGAAATACTACAGGGGGAGAATAAAGGAGAAAAGAAAGCATTGTTTGTTTTTGATAGCGATGCAAGCAACGAAACAGTAATCCTGAAATTCAATCTATGGGCTAGATACTACCTAAGTAAATACTTTACTAGCAAAGACGCTCCCTTTCATAATGATATAGATGAAAACAATCTGAAAGCTTACAGGGGAGAAATAAACAGTTACGCTGACATTGCATATCGTGGAGGTGCCAAAACAGCAAGGACAAAGCTTTTCGTAGCATTCTGTATAGCCAATGACCTAGACCATAAAAGAAAGTATTTTAAAGTATTAGCAACCGATGGAGTAAACAGTAAGCAGATAGTTACAGACGTTTACAATATGCTGATAACAATAGCAGATCTTTACCCTGAAATATTTGAGAAGACAACTGCTAAGAGAGAAGAAACAATGAGTTCGTTCACTACAAGCACAGGAGTTAAACTAATAGCTGACACCGTAGGAGTTGAACAGCGTGGAGCATTACAGGAAGAAGCTAGACCTGACTTTATATGGTTTGAAGACTTCGAGAACAGAAAGACTTTAAGAAGTGCAGTCCAGACAATATCAATCTGGGATAATATGGAAGAAGCCAGAACAGGACTAAGTAAAGACGGAGCTTGTGTTTATACTTGCAACTATTTATCAGAAGCAGGAAACGTACACAAGATAGTAGAAAAAGAAGATAGTTTAAATATAGTAACAATCGTTCCGATTATAAAAGATGGAATAATAAGCTGGGAGCGATACACAATGGCAGACATAGAACAAATGAAGAAAGATGATGATGACTTTGAGGGAGAAAGGATGTGCAACCCATCATCACAAAAGAATGTTTACTTTAATAGAGAGCAATTAAACAAACAGATAAAACTTGAACCGATAAGAGAAACAGCAGACTTTAAGATATTCCACGAGTTTGACCCTAGCCACAGATACGGAAGCGGACACGATATTGCAGGAGGCGTAGGGCTAGATAGCTCCACATCAGTATTTATAGACTTTGATACAGTCCCAGCAAGAGTAGTCGGAACATTCAGAAGCGATTTAATAAAGCCCGAAGCATTCGGACACGAGATACTAAGAGAACAAGAACTATTCCCGGGAAGTATCGCAGGAGTAGAAAATAACTACGGAGCAGAAGCAATCTTAGTTTTAAAACAGAGCAACGCTAATTTATATACAACACAACCCAAAGAAACCAGACTATCAGAAACACAGCCAACAGAGTACGGATGGAAGACAACAGCCCTCTCAAAGCCTAAAATGCTATCAGCATTGAACAAAGCGATAGAAGATGGGCTATTAGACCTAAATGACATAGATTTGATTAGAGAGCTTAAAAGCTATACAAGAAATGATTTGATTGAAACAGTAAAAGACCCTAGACTTACAACTAGACATTTCGATTTATTGATGGCTTGTGCAATAGCTTGGATGATGAAAGACTTTGCAACACTAAAAGTAACAAAAATATATCATCAAGAAGAAACAAAACCATTATATAGCGATATAGGAATATAAATATATGATAAAAAGAAACTTAAAAGATGAAATAGCAAAACAGGCTTTAACAAGCATTGCTTTTGCTAGAAGACATAAAGCAGGTAAAATATCTAATTGGCAAAAGAACGAAGAGATGTATTACCAAAAGAAAAAGCCGACTGTAGCTAACAGGGCTAACGTTTCTTTAGGAAGAATGCAAGAATTTGTTCATACTTTATGGAGCAAGATTGATAATCCTCTAATATTTAAGTTTACTAAAAGAAAAGAAAGCCAACTAAAGCGAGTAAATCTATTAAATTCACTAAGACAATCAGATGCTAATGATGATTATTGGGATATAAAGGATTTAGTAGGAAAGAAACAAGGAATAATCTACGGTAGATGTGTCAATAATTTCTTTGCAGAAAGTCTTAATGGATACAAGGCACACTTAGAGAATGTTGATGTTTATGACTTCTTAATTGACCCTAGTGCAGGTGGTATTGATATTGAAAGAGCGAACTATATGGGCGATTATAGTGTAATTCTTAACAAAAAACAGTTAGAAGCAGGAGTTAAAAACAAAGAATACGACAAAGTCCAAGTAAAAGAATTAACAACTGGTAACGGGAATAAAGACGATAAGACAATAGAAGAACAAAACAAAGTAAATAGAACTATTGATACAGGAATTGTTTCTAAGGAAGTAGAGAATAAAACAGACCAGTTTAAGTTTTGGCGATGGTATGAAACTTTTGAGGGTGTTAGATATTATGTTTTAATGGACAACAAAGGACACTGGATTAAAGTAGAGAAGATGAGCGATGTATTTGCATCTAACTTATATCCTTACTGGACTTGGGCATCTTTCCCAGACTTAACAGAGTTCTGGACTCCCTCTTATTGCGATTATGCTAGAGAGATATTTATGGCTCAAGATGTTAGCATTAATCAAATGCTAGACAATGCAGAAGCTATCAACAAGCCGATGAAAGTAGTCAACACAGGAGCTATAGAAGACCTCTCACAGCTTAAATATAGAAGAGATGGATATATACCGACTAAAGGCAATTTTGATGCAGACAAGGCGATACAGATAATACAAACACCGAGTATAGATACACCGATGATAGTATTTGATAAGTTAGAAGTTATACAAGAAAAAGCTTCAGGAGTTACAGCAGGAGGCAAAGGAGTTGAAGATACAGACGGAAGAGTTGCAATCTATGAGGGTAATCAAGCGGCGGCGGCGGATAAGTTCGGACTACTAAATAAATCTTATTCATTCGGTTATGATAGATTTGCAAAACTATATGAAGCAGGAGTTAGAGAACATCTTAATAAAAAGGTAGCAGTTGACATTGTTGGAACCAGTGGAGTAGAAGTTACAAAGATTAGTAAGAGAGATTTGTTTAAGAAAGATGACAAGTATGGCGTATTAGTTGAAAGTTCTGCTAATGATGTCGCAAATGACATTCAAGAACAAACAATCAAAAACCAATTCCTAGTATCGCAAGCATTAAACCCAGAAGTAAATCAAAAGAAAGTATTTGAACTACAGGCTAAGATAGTTGGATTCACAGAAGATGAGATTAAAGAAATGCAAGACACATCAGCATTCGGCAATCAGGAGCTTATGAGCGAGGCAGAGAGAGATATTGAGAACATACTTGATGGGGAAGTCCTTAAACCAAACAGGAACGCTAACAACGCTTATAGGCAGAGAATTTTAGACTATATGACTGACCACGAAGAAGATATTAAAATGGAAGTATTCCAAAGGTTCGCAGTTTATTTTCAATCACTAGAGCAAATAGTAATGAGAAACGAAGCGAGAGCTTTAGAGAAACAAAAGCAAGACTTATTAAATAATATGCCAGTAGATGGAGCTTCTCCACCTGCTCAATAATAAATATGAAGTTTAAAATCATTAAAGGCGAAGGACTAAAAGCAACTATTGAGAAATCAGAACACGAACCAACACAATTTGAAGTAATCAATGTTAAAAACCATTGTGAAGCAGTCAAAAAGACTATCAAAGAGTTAGGTGCAAAGATAAAGCTTGAAGAAGCAATGATTATTAATATTGAAAGAAATCATAAAGAGTTACAAAACCTTGATGAAACATTAATCCAAGCTTGTTACTTATTAACTAAATCAAAGCTTGCTATTCTACCAGCACAGGAGAAACTTGATGAATTAAAAGGTTCAATGAAAGAATACGAGAAAGAAATTGACTTACTAGAAGAGCAAACAGGTATAAAAATATGGGAGACAAAGAAATAATTGAAGATGATATATCTAAGTATGCAAAGTTAGAAGCAGTAGGACTTAGCGAGGGTGGAAAGTTACTTACTAAAGGATTGAGTAGCGATATAGTAAATTCAGTAGATGAATTAATAATAGGATATAAAACTTTATCTCACATTGAGATGATAGCGATAATATCACAATTAGAGGCTAAATTCGGAGTATTCAAGGCAATTAAAAGGTCGGCTAAGAATAAGAAATTAGCAAAAGAACAATTAGAATTAATATTAACTGAATAATATGGGAAATAAAAAAGAAGTTAAAAGAGAAGAAAAGAACGTAAATCTTTTATTAACTGTTGAAAAAACAGGAGAGAAAGTAGTTTACTCAAAAGATGTTCATGGGGATGAATATAAAGATATTGCGAAAGCAACTGCTGAAAAGTTTGGTGGAACACTTACAGAAATAAAGGAATAATTTCGCTTACTTGCTTATTAAAGGTTAATAGGCAAACAGCAGAATTAATCTGTTTCGCTTCTGGATGGAGTTATAAAATCCCGTCAGACATAGACGCTAAATGTGTTTTAACTATATGGTAGAAGTTATCGAACCTGTAGAGGTTCCTAAAGAAACTAAACCTGTTGAAGCTGTTCCAGTTAAAGAGGAAACAGTGGAGCCAGTGGTAGAGGAGAAAACAATCGGCGAACAACTTAATAAACAGGAAAGTGTTCCATTGTCTAAGTTCTTAGAAATTAAGAACGAAAGCAAAGAAGCGAAACAAGAAATCAACGATTTAAAGAAACAAATTGAAGATGGCGCTTCTAAACAGGACATTTCGAAAGGTATTAAGGAAATAGCCGACGAGCATAATGTGGATGAAAACTTTTTAAACGAGTTTGCTTCTACAGTCAAAGCTCAAGCTGAAAAAGAAATAGATGCAAAGATAGCTGAAAAGCTAAAGCCTATGCAAGATGAGGATAATGCTAAGAAAGTTGACGACATCTTTAATAAGAATTTTGACAGGGTATTAGAAAACTTGCCTGAATTTAAAGACGTTGCCAATAAAGCTGTTATTAAAACTCTTGCTCTTGACCCAGCCAACAAAAATAAAACTTTTACTAAAATTATTGAAGAGGCTTATGGTCACCTTATCCAAGGAAAAAAGACGATAGAATCTTCTACCCCTAATAGTAAGAGCGAAGGTGAAACCTTAGACAAGGCAAAACTAAAAGACCCAGTTTATATGAAGAAAGTTTTAGCAGACCCAGAACTCAAAAAAGAGTACAACGAGGGATTAATCAAACGACTCAACTTATAGGGATAAACTATAAAAGAAAATGGCTTTAAATGATTTTCAAGAAGTTGCTGATAATACTTATCAAGAAGTATTTAGCAAAATCTTAGTAGCAAAAAGTATTGCTAACATGCGATTCGAACCTAAATTAAAGTTTGGTGAAAGTGTTGAAAGATTTATCTTTGACATGTCAAACGTAAGAGTTAGAACAGTTTCAAGAGGAAGTGCCTCAACTATTGATACCGTTACTGATTCAACTGAATTACTAACTATTAATTTAGAGAAAGAAGCAGCATTCCATCTTTCAGATGGAGAAGTTACTCAAGCTGGACCACTAAGTCCAGGCGAAGTAATCGGTGGAGAAGTAGCAAAGAAAGTAGCAACTGATTTAGATGCTAGAGTATTTGCAGAAGTAGAGAATGCAGAAAACACCTTTGATACAGGAGATTTAACAACTTTAGTATCAACTGATGTTCCTATTACCCAAAGTACGACAACTGTTCCACAGATGGTAACAAGGATGCCAGCTAAGTTGAAAAAGAATAACCAGTTATTGACTAACATGGCTTTTGTTCTTGATGCTTATGGAGTTTCAGACATTGAGCAGTATTTGTTAGGTAAACAGTTTGATATTGTTAATTCAGTATTCAAAAATGGTTATGCAGGTGCTATCTCAAACGCAGAAGTATTTGTTTCAGAGAACTTAACAGGTGAAGCAGTATTAACCGCAGCAGGAGTATTTGCTAATACTCAAACTGTAGTTATTAACGGCGTTACTTTCACATCAGTTACTTCTATTGGAACTACAGCAGGAAACTTCTTAATGGGAGCAGATGCTGCAGCTTCATTGACTAACTTAACTGCATTAATTAATAACCCTGGAGATACAAGTGCAACTCAAGTTGCTTTAAGTACAGCTGACCAAATCTTGGTTACTGATACTTATAAGATGA
>Ga0222671_1000191_pt1 | contig 25868 bp, 30 predicted proteins | sample AntAcemetagen797_FD_179849 | JGI IMG/M metagenome (GOLD analysis project Ga0222671, IMG submission 179849) | Saline water microbial communities from Ace Lake, Antarctica - #797 | ecosystem: Environmental > Aquatic > Non-marine Saline and Alkaline > Saline | place: Antarctica: Ace Lake... | reverse complement strand
CGACAAACTGGGAGATGTGCAAGGGCTACGAGCTCGGCTACAAAATCATCAACACCTACTTTCACAACGTCAATGAAATCTGGGGCTCTGAGGTTTCTCTGTTTTATCCGGAGAAGTATGCGGGGACGACTGATCTTGTCGGCGTCTATCGAGACAAGCCTGCCATCATCGACTTCAAGCAAAGCAACAAACCAAAGAAGCGCCAGTGGATCGAGGATTACTTTTGTCAGTTGGCGGCCTACGCTTTAGCGCACGATGAAATGCACGGCACTAAGATAGACAACGCGGTGGTGCTGATGGCGGTTCGATCAGACGGCAGCACTGCGGAGTTCTCCACCGCAGGCCGCGAGTTTCAAGGCTATAAGGACATGTGGATGCGTCGAGTTGACGAGTTCCACATGTCCTTAGCCAAAGGGGAATAGCTGCTCAAGCATGTCCCTGCTGCTTTGACCCGTAGGTCCTTGGGCCACGGCAGGTGCGGCGGGAGCCGGTTGCTCTGAACCAAGGCCGGGCACGCCACGGGTCTGCGGTGCGCTAGGCATGACTCGAGCCTGAGGTGGCGCGGCAGGCTCTTCGATTGGGGCTTCAACTGGGAACTCTTGTTCCCCTGCGGCCGCACGTGCTGATTGAAATGCGCTTAAGATGAACTGCTCAGCAGAACTTGGAGGCAGGCCTACCGATTCCATAAATTGAACAAATGGTTTTGTTGCCGCCAAAGCCTTAACCGTCTGCTGTTCTTGGGCCGTTCCTGCTTGTTTGACTGCATTAACAAATTGAGGTGAGGCAATTAATCTATCTAATGCCGCACTGGTTGTCTCCTTCATTCCTCTGCCGCCAACTATCGCTGACGTAATGCCTGCAGCTATGCCCCAACCCCCCAATCCTACCGTTGCTCCTGCAGCTTCTATTGGAATACCCACTGCAGTGCGCTTCCCTACCTCGTAAAGGCGGGCTAATAACCTGTCCCCCTCTTCTAAACCCTTTTGAATAGGTCGTCCTGTTCGCACTCTTTGGTCAGTGGATAACTTCACTGCCTTTGAGACACGGTAAAGGTCGAATAACTGGCGCCTACTGCCCTCTGGCAGGTATTTAAACATGGTGTTCATGGCTACGCGATTACGGAGCAGCCCTTCAAACCATAATTTATAGCTATTGAAATTTAACGCCCCGTCTGCCGTAGCTTTGCCAAATGCTCCCACTAATCCAGAAGTTACTACGCGCTCACGCATTTCTTCCGGCACATTATTTATTAACCGTACTATTGTGTCCGAGTCGCCCTTGGCTAACTGTTTTATGCTGTTGTTTATGTTGTCAACCATCGACATCGAAAGCTGTTTCCCAAACAACGAGATCATGTCGCTTTCAAGCCCAACTATAAGTCTAGTGGTTGCTTTAGCAGCATCGTATAACTCTTGTTTCCCTGCTTGAGCGGCAATGGCTGCAACATCAGAATCTAGGATTCCGTACAACAACTTGGCCATCCCAGTGTCTGCGTTAGCCCCTAACTCACCCTGTGACCTTGCAGCTTTGCCCACGGTGCGCCTAACATCGTCTATTAGGGTATACGTGGGGTCGTCAATTGAAACTAAGATTTTTTGCCCGCCCGCTCTCCCGTAAACTTCTCTAGGCATTAATTTATTGTAGACATACTGCTCTAAGTTAGATAAATCACTAACCTCGCCACCAACTTTTTGAATCCTTTCCTCTAAGTGGGCAATAATTTTAGATGGGTTAAAACGGATAGATTCGCCAACCCCTTTTCTGAGGTTAGTCCATTGGCTTGTCTCAGCGGGGCCTAATTCATCTAACGTAGTACGCATTGTTTGGCGTACTTGTTGGTTTACCCTGCTTAAATCTGTTGTTCCTCCAAGCTCTTCGACTAAATCCAACGCTCTTTGGCCAACTTTCTGCAGGCCCTGTGTTTCAGCAGCTCCTACGGAAGAAGGTTTTACAGATTTTGCAATTTGAGCAATCTCCCTAAAGCCTTGGTCTGTGGTGTAATGGTCAGGCTGCAGGAAATCTTCAATACCTAAGCGCTGTGCAGCAGCAAGTACTTTTTCATCAGGCGCGGCCATTTCTGCCATTAAACGAATGGCTTCTTTGTCGTTTTGTGCCGCTCTTCTAGCTACATCAACAAGCTCTTGGTCTGACAGTGTTGGCAGGGTTGTCACGTTAGCGGGAGGGCTGTTTCTGTTAAGCAGCCTACCTATGGTATTTGAGTAACCAAACTTTAAGGCGAAACCCAACGCTTTTAACGCAGGCGGAGCAGCACCGGCTAAGCCTACGTCGGCTTTCCCAAAGTCTCCTCCTAATAAAGTTTGAAGACTTTCGTAACCTGCTTGCATCCCCGCACTTTCTACACCCGAACGAATAAGTCCTCGGCCTTTAAGCAGGGCGAATAGGGCGCCTGAAGACAGTCCGCGTGGGATGTCACTTGCCTCAAAACCCGGCTTGATTACATATTCCTGCCCGTTTACCGAGGACGTTAAAATTTGATTTCCCATCTCATCCATTCGAGAAGTGATGTCAGGAAACTGCTCCTTAATGACATTACTCATTTCTTCAGGGCGGGCCATCATAGTGCCAACAGCTACTTTTGCCTGCTCCGGGAAAACCGTAGACCATGACTGGAACTCGGGCATGCTTTGCCAAGTAGGCAGCCTTTCAATCTCGTCGGTTGTTCTTCGTTCGCCGGTAAAGGTTTCTTTTATACCGCCCAAAAAGCCAACGTCCTCGGTCGGTGCAGGGACAGCCGTAGAGGCAACAGCAGCTCCCTCAGCGTCAAGGGCCTGCTGATACGCCGTCGCAACGGTGTCGAATTCAGGCGTGCCCTTCTTGTCTTCGTTGGCTACGATCCAACCTGCGTAATCTTCAGCAGTATCCGGCATTTTTAATCAACTCCTCGGATAATTGCACTTGCCGCTTCCCTAACGTCGGTAGTAGGACTGAACAACGGCACGTCAGTTAATTCAAACAGCCTCAGGTTTTTCATCGTATCCTCGTCATCTGAATAAACTGACTTAAAGTGGTCTAAGCGTGAGGTATGTTGATTAATTTTGTAATCCGCCGTTTTTTCGAGGGCACCTAAGAGCGTGACAACCTCCTCTTGCGTCATAGTGGCCAAGTCACCTGCGGCAGTTCGTCTAATCAACTTACGCTCGTTTTCTGTGATCTGACCCTGTCCACGCATTGCTTCTGCTGCCTGCAATTCAAATTGAGCAAGGGTACGCATTGCGGTTACTGTATTATTCAGCCGCTCTTGGTCCGTTGCGCCTTCTACGCCAAGAACACTGCCTAATCTATTGACATATAAACGGGCACCGCTTAACGGTCCTGCAAACACAGCGTCTTCCGCTTCTAGTGTAGGCCTGATTAAAGCAATGCTGTTCTTAGTTGACAATGCTCCATTAGCCGCGTTGTAGGAAGCATTAAGCTGATCGCCGGCCAGTTGTCCAACTTTCCCCCCAAGCTTATTTGTACCCATGCTTATGTTAGTGCCTGCAGGCGTCCGACCTCCCGCCAAGAAAGGCTTACCTTTCCCGTCCACGCCCCATGCGCCCGCCTCAGAGTCCAAGCCCATTACGCTAACTTCTTCCGGCGTCAACATTCTTGCTGCAGGTTCTTGTGTGACCACATCCTTATAAATTTCACCCTGACGCTCACCAAGGGCCAAGTTGCGTTCCTGAGCAGCGGTCCTTTCTCCTTGGGCCGCCTGCAGTGCTGCCATCTTAAGCGCTTGCGCTTCTTTGGACATGCCTGCTGCACGCTGACCTATACGGCCGGGCAGTTCACGTGTAGCCCCTGCCAGTCTTGCCGCAGCAGAGCCGCGAAGTGGTTGCCCATCAGGGCCAACATTACCGGCATAGCCGAGCGCAGCTTGACCAATGTCAAACAGCATTTGAGCCTGCGTATCCTTCGGATCGCTACCAAGAAGCTCTTGGTACATAGGCAAGCTTGCATCCATACCTGCCTGTAGGGTAGGCACGGCTTCAGGCTGCTGATTCATTATCGCTTGATAGCGTGCTATGGCCGAGGCCACAACTTCGGGCGGATACGCTCCACTATTAGGGGTAACGCCGCCCAGATCAGAGCCTTTTGGCTCCTCGCTACCGTCTTGAAAATACTGGACCATGCCTCCGTTAGCCATCGCCATAGGCGCAGGTCCTTGGTCCATGGGCAATCCACCAATACCGCCCATCGCAGGTGCAGGACCCGCAGGCATAGGCGGTGGCGCCATTCCGGCCATTTCAGGAGGCATGCCCTGTGGCATTCCCTGAGGCGCAGGCATAGGCGGAGCAGCCGCTTGCTGAGCAAGGACCGACTGCAACAATGTGAGAACACCCTCGGGCGTCTCTTCTGCTTCACGGAATCCAACCAGATCGGCAAGCTCCTCACGGCGCGCGTCAATCGAACGCATGTCTCCGCGAAGGTTATTCATCAGGATTTCAGGCGAGTCAGGCGTGCGCGACATCATCCGAGCCATGTCGGCGTCTTCGCCCTCTTCCCTGTCGTCGTCAGAGATTTCACTCATCAGCTCGTCGATCTCGTCCATAAAGCCGGACATAATGCCGACATTCTCAACTTGATCTTCGTCGACCATCTGTAGCTTATCTTTTTGCATTTTTCCCACCTTAGAATACTTTAGCCGCGCCTGCGGCCGTGGTCAACGCGCCTACTCCCAAGCCTACCGCTGTCTGTAGCGGGCTTGCACTAGGTGCTGTCTGCGAGGTAAGTGCCATTGAAGTGGTTGGTGCGCCACGATAAATGTCTGAAACAAATCCAAGCTGCTGATAAGGCGCCATTGACTCCTGCATCTGGGTAGAGCGGATGGCATCAATTTGAGCCTGCTCATTTTGACGTTCTAGGCCGCCAAGCCCCATCAACACGCCTGTGTCGGCTGCACCGAGTTGCTGTGTAGCCTGACCTAGTGCGCCGTATTGCGTGCCAAGCGAACCCATCTGGCCGCCAAGGCTACCTAATGTGCCTGCCTTGTTGATGTCAACGCCCGCCTGCTGTGCAGTGAGACCGCCGATGCCTTGTCCGAGATTACCGAATTGCATACCCGCCTGACCTAGTGCCTGACCACCGGCTAACTGGCGCTGTTGTTGCTGCTCAAAGTTGCCCATAGCAGCGGCTTGAGCCTGTTGGTAGTTGTTCGCGTAGTCCTGCATGATTCTCTGCTGCATCAGGTCCTGAACACCGCGCTCAGTTTCAGCACGCTGAACACCTTCTCGAGTACCCCCAAAAGCACCGGAACCAACTGCTTGAGCGGCTTGGCCCGTTTGAGCAATATCAGCCTGACGGCGCATCTCACCAAGAGCGTTTTGTGTCACCTGCTCTTGGTACGGGTTCATGTATTGAGTTACAGGGCTAGTATATAGCGACTGCTCCTCTGTTTTATATTGGCCCCGTAACGCCTGGGCTTCGGGGGAATAAGGGTCCATCCCGCTCAATTGTTGAGTAATACTATTTAACCGTTGAACCGTAGGATCAGCCTGCTGTTCTTGTAAACTACTGAATTGTTTTCTTTGGCGAGTAGGATCATACGCCTGAGCAGAACCTAAGATACCGCCGATACCTTGACCGATAACAGGGACTGCGCGACCCATCATATCTTGAGCGGCTTGGTACTGGCTTGCGGTGTCTATTGCACCCGCCGCTAACGCTCCGCGCTGCGTGAGGTCCATGCCTTGAGTGACGCCTTGGGAGGCTGCTTGGATGTAAGGCTCAAACGACCCTACACCTTGCTTGGCAAAGTCAATTCCCTGTAGCTCAGTACCAGAAAGACCTGCGGCCTCAACGGCGGGCAGGGACATTGGCTGATTGTAGAGGTTCTGGGCCTCTTGAAGCAGGCCGAGTTTATAGGCCTCAACTTCTGGGGCCTCACGCACATATTGAGTGCTGTAAGTCATATCAACCATTGGCGCGGCCCTCTAGGTTCTTCATAAGTGCATACATTTTCTTGGCTCCCTTGCGCCGTGATCCGTTGCCCATGTTGCGTACTGCCTTGGCGGTGAATACAAACTCGCCGTCGCTGAGCATTGCGGGGATGTCGTCGGATGTACCAGTGCCCGGCCCGTTTATGGGGCCATTCTTGCGTGGGAAGTCAGTCGTGCTGCCTCCCGTTGCGGCACCGTAGGGGCGGTACGTTTGATACGGCGCAGTTTGCGACATGGTATTCACACCGCCAAAGCTCAGGCCGTAACGCTCAGGGTACTGCTCGAGCAGTCGTTGGCCGTGCGCATTCATAAAGTCTTCATAGCCGGGCGGCAGTTGTGGCTGCTCAGGGCTAAACGCTCCGGATAATCCGGCGATGCCCATGCCTGCAGCGGCTAGAGGCATTAGGTTAGAGATTGTATTAGTTGCGTTTGCTTGTATAGCTAAATCGTTAATGGTCTTAGATGCAGTGTTATTTGCTAATTTTGTTTTAAGTAACTCTACATCCCCGCCATAAAATGTATCGGCTATACTCTGCATTTTATTTGCTTTGCTTGCCGCCTGACGGGCGGTCGGGGAAAAGGCGTCTTTTATACTTCCTACCCTTTCGCCCAAGGTCGCATCGGGTCCGAAAGCGTCGCCTATGTTTTCAAAGAAGCCCGGCGCTGCAGTTTGGCTGACTGTAGCTGCTTGACTGCCTGTGCCTCCGGCTGAAATTTCTCTGAGCCTTGCGGCCTGTGAAGCTTGATCAATTGCCGCCCTGTCTAAAGAGGCCACACCGCTTTGAACTGAAGAAGGGGCTGCTGCAATAGGAGTCGCAGGGGGAATAGCTGAACGGGTAAGTGCGGGTCCCTGAGGACCTGCAGCAAAAGATTGCGCCGCGCTAGGCTCGGTCAGCCGAGCTAGTTGTGACGCTTGATCAATTGCCGCTGTGTCTATGCCCGGCATAGGAGTCCCTGCCGCCACTGTTTCTGCCGCTGCCGTGCTTACATCAGGAAGCGCCGAACCTGCTGTCCTGTCTACAGTGGCTATGGAGTCGCTCACCGGAGCACCCGTAGGCGCCGCAGTAGACTTAAATGCGCTTGCTCCTTGGGTCACGCCTTTCACGGCACCGGCAGTTACCGCGCCAATAGCGCCTGCCTTTAGGGAGTCCTTAAGGTTTCCACCTGCAATAAGAGACGAGCCTGCACCGGCAACAAAGCCTTGAGTAGCTGCGATCAGGGCAGGGGCGGCTGTAGTACCAAAAATCCCGGCGGCAGCAGGCCCGGCGACCATGAAGAGCGCCGTACCGATAACGATCTTACCAATCGTCGTGTTGGCAAACTTCTTGATCGTCTTACCGATCTTCTTAAATAGCTTTTTCAAGAAGAACTCAGGCATGCCGGTGGTGGGGTTAGTAGTGCCGCTACCGCCAATACGCCTTAGGATCTGTGCCTCAATGGGGCTAATGTGGGCGACCATCGTGTCGCCGTTACGGCCTGCGTCGGCCATAGCCTGAGCCATTGGACGGAGGCTTGCGACACCGCCCTTGGCGAAATTCTGTGGGGGAGTCATTGTCTCAGAGGGGCGCATTTGATCAAGCGCAACCTGCAGAGCGCCAAATAGCTGCGCGTCAAACGCCTCTGGCAGAAGCTCCTCGTCTACACCTTGGGCCATGTAACGCTGACGAATAGCCGCGTAGTTGGCGGGGTCAGAAAGCACCTCATCAACCATAGCGTCAAGAAGAGAGATTACCTCTGGCGGTATCTCCATCTCCTCTAATTCACGCCTAAACTCGGAAACGGCAATAGGGTCGGCCTGTTCAGCCGCCATTAGCATTTCGGAGTTAACTTCAGTCGGGGAAACCTGTCCGCGCATCTCGTTGACGGCGGCCATTTCGGCGCTCATATCGCCCATTTGAGCGGGTAGGGGCATCGCTTCTGCCATGATCTTTTCCTTAATTTTTTAAGTAGGACCACACAGGGTCGCGCGCCAAAAGACGCGAAATTACTGCTGATTATCAAGCAATTATCAGTCCCTGTCCACTTCAAGATAGGACAGGTAAAAAGTCACGTCGGCTTCGACTGAAGTAACCTTTAAGACGTTACCTTCTTCTAAAATGCATGGAACACCTGCGAACACGTCAACGCTTGCACTTTGAGCTAATGCTTGCTCATGATACAAATAGCCTACTGCACCGCCCGATGTTTCGTACTGACTTACCGTAATATCCGACGGACTGCTAGAGGCATTGGTCACCCTTAGCGACTTAATAATCGCTGTATTTGCAGCAGGAACGGTGTAAATCGTTGTCTCGGTCGCCGCTGCAGGGATAAGTCGCTGATGGAAATATTTATCTGCCACGGCTAAGTACCCTCAAACCACGCGCGGGCATTACTCTTCTGCTGAGTAGTAATCGGCGTGTAGCTGCTGTTTAACTGCAAAATGATCTGCTCGAGCGATCTAACCAGTTGGTCAAACTGCTGCGGGTTGTAGTCGCCCAACGCTGCGTTAGGGAGTCGGACGTTCTGTATCTTGCTCATCGCAGGCCATCCGGTTGTATGTCAACGCGCAGGGTTCCGTAGCGCCAGTTGGTGTCTACGCCGGAGCTGTCTATCTTAATCGCTATCTGCCTGCCACGTGCTCGCGTGTCCACTTTTTGCGTTCCCGGTGCTATGACATACGGGTCCAAAGAGCTTGGGCTTGCAGAAGCCTGCGGGTAGGGGCGGAGCAAGAGGTTAACCGTGAGGTTGCCCTGCTGATCTTTAAAGTCAGGGATAAACTTCCGCATAAGCAGCATGTTATCCCCTTCGCCCATGTCAAAATAACCTGACTCAAGAGAGGCTGTTATGCCCGTGCCGTCGGCCTGATTGACGCCTGATTCTTGGTTATAGACCACGGTGCGACCTGCAGTAAGGCCGTATATAGTGCTTGGCGATGTCGCAGTGCTGTCGACTAGCTGCTCTGTACCAACAGGGAGGTTAAATGTGCCTACATCCTGCCACGCGGTGCGAGCTAAACTGCCTATTGACCAGACGTTTTCAAGGTAATTATAGGTCACACTACGGTCTATAGAGTCAGACGTGAAACTACAGTAGAACCACGTAATCTCGTTGTAATCCGTGTTTAATCCGGCAAAGACCTTACGGCCTTGGACGAGGTTTAAGTCTTTAAAGACGTAGTCTTGCACGGTGCAGGGTATCTTCTTGACCGTACCGTCAAACACATAGAAAGCCTCAGGTCCCATCCACATGGCTAGGCCATTCACGTCCAGAGCACAGTGTGGCCCCAAAGCCCCGCAGTTGCTCGCAAGCTGTTGAAAGCCAAAGGTGTAAGGAGGACCGATATATTGCATGCCGTGCAAGGAGGTGTCGGTTAAAATAAGTATCTGGCCGCGTGAGCGCACGGCGGTCATAATCCTGTTCCCGTCCGAGAGGCGTTGCCCGCCTGCCGTGTTAGTGACCGATTCCGCAAATTCGTTAATGTTTTCTTGGTCAGAGAACCGAACGAACAAGGGGTCTTGTGTGGTTGGATCGCCTACCGTGGTCTCCGTGCCTAAGCACACCAAATGCCTGTCTGGGCTAGAGATTAGGGCAAAAGTACTGGCGCTAGGCGCCCCGCTAATTGCAGTGGCTCGCGTGTCTATGCCGGAGGCAGGGTTCCAATTGAATATCTGACCGTCCACAAGCTGCAGGATAAGGACCTGCCCAAAGTTGTCAAACTTCCAACTTCTAGAGAAAAGAGAGACCTCTGTGCTAGACGTTCTTTCTGTGCCCCAAGTTTCCGCGCCCCACGTTCCACTGCCAAATCCAAAGTCGAACAGGCTGACATCAGAACCTGCGGTTATTTGATATTCGCCTACTACCGAAGCTCCGCCGTTGCCTGTATCAGAACCGTTTGCGTTAACAGGGGCTGTGATAGTGTAGGTAGAGGAGTTAGTGACTTCGGTTATTTGATACTCAGAATTCAGAATGTCAGCAGTGATTGCGCCACCTAAACTGACTGCCCCGCTAAACGTGACAAAATCACCCTCGACCGCGCCATGAGCGGCGTCGGTTACGGTAAGTGTCGGGGAGCCTGAAGAGGCTGCAAACGTAACGTCGCCTGCTGTAGTCGTGGCCCTCAAAGGTGTTATATCAGACCAGACTCCGCCATTTGAAACGTAGACTTTACGGTCCGTACCAATAGCTAGATAAGGGCTTCCGGCTAGATTATTCCACGAAAAAGCATCGGTTGCATCGCCTACAAGATAAGCAGCAGTTCCATTAAAATAGGTCCATCCACCTATCTTTTCTGGCAAGCCAAAACGAAAGCGCACGTTATCACAATTCGTCCACCCGCCTTCCGCACCGTATTCGGTGTTCTGCTTGTCGATGCCGGGCTTTAATGCCAATCGGAAATAAGCCATACGCGGTTACCAATCTCGTTACAAGTATTTGCCCGTCTCGATCATAGATGCGAGTTCATGGCTGCGACCCTTCACGTCCCGACTCCATTTTGAATCAAGGAATTCTTTTGCTGCAAGGGTATAGTCGGCTGATTCCATAGCCGATAGCGCGTTTTTAAAGCCGCGAAGGCGCGTGGCGCCAAGGTTAAAGCTGATGTCAATCATAGCATCTTTTCTGACATCATCAAGGTCGGTAAACCACGGATATTCCAAAGAAAGCTCTTTAATTACTCGCGCTATGTCGTTCTCAAGCAGGTAATCGACTTCATCGTCAAACAGGCCCATACCGGTGTTAGAAATATTTCGCCCTACACCAATGGTTTCGTACCCAGCAGAACACAAATAAACGTGGGACCTTACGCCCTCATGGCGCTTGAGCATGTCTAGTAGCTTTTGCATTTACTTCTCTCTGCTGACCTTCTGTATTTTTTCTACCGTCCTGAGCGTTCCCAAGCCCAACATTCCCATCAGGACTGTAGTCAAAAGCGATGTATCTACGGCAGGAACTGTAAACCAGATGCCTAAGATTGGAGACACTATGGTGGAGTACAGTAAGGCTAGTCCGCATATCCAACCAATTGCCGGGCGCCACCCCGCTACAAACAGGCTCTTATGGGAGGCTTCGACCTTGTTGACCTCAATCTGAGCTGACATCTGCTTATCGGCCATAGTCGCAATCTCGTGCGACAGCTTCTCACGCAGGTCTTTATCTGGAATTACTTTATCCAAGATAGCCGAGACAGGCCCAATCAGGGCGCTAAGTGAGGCAAGCATCTAATTAACCGCTAATGCGATCACGACAAAGACCGCTAGAATAGTCACAACAGTTGCTTGCTCTTCTGTGGCACTCATAAATTTAGATTTAACAAATTTACCTATCACTTTAACGTATTTCATAGTCGTTCCTTATTTGTCAGCTTTACTGTCAAGTCGTTTAAAGATAGCACCAAGCATCTCTTTGATTTCTCGTATGTCTTCGCGGTAGTCGTCTTTGGTAACGTACTGCATCGGTATGGCTTTCATTTCGGCGTCTATACGGTCAAGCAGAGCAAACACGCGGTTAACTAGCCAACCACCAATAAAGCCCGCCAAAGCGATAGATACGTTAAACATTACTTGATATTCCATCACACTACCCTACTGCCACAGCAGCTATAAAAATGGCTGAACCCGCGCAAATCGAAGGCTTTCTTAGCCGCCCCTAATGCTAATCCAATCTCAATCATGACTTACTACTCTGGTTAATGCCTTATAGTTTATGCGTTTTAGTTGAACTTTGCATGTGCTTTTTCCCATGCCACTAGGTCTTTTTCCAGACGCGTCAGCACGTTTTGCTTCCTGTCGGCCGACAAATTTGAGATATAGTAAGTAGGGTCATACTCATTGTAGCGCAGGGCTATTCTTTGTGTTGGCACCTTGCCCCCTTTGTCCTTTATAAACTGACACACATGCTCATGAATGTTTTCCAGATTAAAGAGTTGAGCATGATCTGGGTAATATTCCACTTGGTCTTTTACGCTAATAGCTACGTGGGGGTTATCTAAATTTGAAAGTACAAAGTCACACGACGCGTCTGGTGTAGAAAAGTCCTTAGCTAAAGACAAATCTATCTCTGAGTAACGCCCATATTTTTTTAGGTTAGCTTGCGCCATTATTTTTCTTCTGACGTTTGCAGCATTAAATAAAGAAGCAAGCCACTCTAAAGGATGCCTTATTCCCCCAATACAGGGCATGTCAGGAGAAATACGGTTTTGGGCTACAAGGTCCTCAAAAGTAATTTGTACTTCATCTAGACTTTCCCCGTATAAACTTTCAGGCAGGTCTGAATACCTCAAGTTATTGTTTTCTGCACTATACTGTTTAAACTCTTCCCAAGTCTTAAATCCCCCTTCTAGGGTGTAGCTATCGTTTTCGAAATCAACCAAACCAGATTCTATAATATACATTTCTAGAGAAGTTCCCGCAGACCTTTGGGCGCGAGTAACTACAAAGTTCTGAGAGTTAGATATGATCATTGAATTACCACTGTGTCTGTGTCGTCAAAAAATAACATGGTTCCTTCGCACACCATGTTCCAGTCCGGCCCCTCTTGTTCGCTTCTGGACGGAACCTCAATAATAACATGCCGTGCAAGCCACTCTGTATTACCCTGTAGCACTCGCCAAACGTGCTCTTCTGTACCCCTGCCCGGCTGTCCGCGAGATTTGTTAAACCTTATACGGTATTTCACTCGGGCTTTTTAGGCCAAAATACATTTGTAGGAAAACCCGACTGAGTTCGTATCTCCCTAATAACTTTACGGTATTCTATCCATTCGTCTTTTAGTTCTTTAAACATTATAACGTCAGGAAGAACCGCCCAGTCTGAGTCTTTTAATAGCTGCTTGGCCTTTTCCCAAACTATGTCGGCTTCACTTGAAGGCTTTAAAGTTTCACCTTCTACCTGCACCCAGCCCTGATCGGCGTAAGTTTTGCCCAGCCACGTCAAGTCCCCCAGTTGGTCTTGGATATTCTCCATACCGAAAATAGGACCCCAATTATTTGGTAGTGGCCCGGCTTCGCTTAGGGGTTCGTTTGTTGACAGCTTTTTTAGTTGCCACCGCATCTTCGTTCTCCTGTACCTTCAATTTTACACATTCTTTGAATTCTACCCTACCTTGATTTTTTTGGCTGGGTAAGACTGGGGAGCCTGTACCTAACCTAAAACCACTTTCCATATGCTCAGAAAAAGGAGGGAAGCCCTTTAGCCGCTCTTTTTCCTCGTCAGAAATTTCTTTCCACTGCCTCCAACTAGAAAAGTCTTCTCTGGGGTGTATATGTATATGGCAGCCTATGTTTGCAGCAAGCTGGTTTATAAGCTCTACCACCTCAACGGGCTGGTATACATTCCACAAGGACCCCCCAGTAGTCCCACGCATAGTTATTTCTGTGACACCCCCGCCCGCGTTTCCAATAGTTATGGACTGAGCGCGGTTGTCTTCTTGGGCCATAGCTTTTAACTGACGTTCTTTCATTTTTATTAATATTTGCTCGTCAAGCTGTTTTAAGTTTTGCTTTGCGTTTGCCATAGTTATTGAGCGTTCCAAGAAATAGTTATTTGACCCCCAGTACCTACTGAAACGGGGTATGTACCTGCCGTCACGGGGGCACCATTATAGGTGGCGGGTGTGCCCGCACTGCCGGGATTTCCCGCACCACTGCCGGGATTCCCAGAAGAACCCATACCACCGCCACCTCCGCCACTAGACGCTTGGGCACCAACTCCTGGGGGTGGCCCGCAGTACTGGTTAGGCAAGACTGTTGTCGCTCCGCCTCCGCCGCCTCCGCCGCCTCCTTGGCCGTAATCTATGGGGGTGTTAAATGCATTGGCACTAGTCCCGTTGGGCTGCGGGTTCGAAGTAGTAGTGTTTTGGCTTGCGGAAGTTTTTCCTATGCCACCCCTGCCCGAACCTCCTTGGGGGAAAAAAGCAGGGATGCCCGCTGGCGGAACTGAGAGAGAGGGCCAAGGAGGGCCAGACGGACAGCCGCCACATAGAGTCCCGGGAAAAGAAACACTTTGACGGCATTGCCCGCTGCCACCACCGCCACCAAAGGCGTTATTTTGTATGAATTTAAACGCATATTTACCGCAAGGGTCTTGGCATTGTGTGGCGCCTGCGATTCCGTAAGCCCCCGTTCCCCCCTTTTGGTTGGGTGGTGATACGCAGATGTTAGACGCTCCTGTGCCTCCCGGGCTAAGACTGCTGTAGGCAAAAGCAGTGTCCCCCGCGCCCGGAGGGGCCGCGCAAGAGCATATGATATTTCCGTTAACAGTGTTGCCTGTAGTACCCGGATTGCCTACAACGCCATTGACTCCGCCCGTTCCCCCATTTCCTACTGCACCACAAGTCCAGTTATAGCCCAACGCGGACGTAGGCCCCCCCGGATTACCCGGATTACCCGGACCGCCGGGAGGATTACCTACAGCACCTGTACCCCCCGTTCCCGCAGTAATAGTATTTACATTTGAAGCCCAATTAGGTCCTCCGGGGTCTGTAACGGGGCCTCCGCTTCCGCCATTACCTCCGGGGCCGTCTCCTCCGGGGTTGCCCGCATTGCCGGGATTTCCTGTTGACCCATTACCGCTCAAAGACACAATAGAAAGCCCGTCGGGCACAATAAAATTTCCCGGAGAATTAAAGGTTTGGCATCCAGCTTCTACGCTGACCCCGCCCCCAAATAAACCTACCTTTCCGGTTCCAATAGGCATGACTTAACTCCTACACGATTCGTCTAAACCTAAAGACGGTCTTTTATCAAACTTATGGGAGGCATTAGGGCCTTCTTTTGTTACATAGTGCAGCATAAACTGCGGGTTAATAGCGCCTTCCTCAAGCGGCCTTCTCCAATGAGTGGACTCGCATCCTTTGTATATAACCGCGTCACCCGGATTTAGCAGGCATTTTACAGGGTCGTGGTTTTTGTACTGCATCCATATAGGCCAAGGCTCGCTCATAGTACAGGCTACGTTAACCGTGACGCTTATTTCACAAGCGGGCCTATCAATGTGCGGCTTTAGCTCTTCGCCTTCTTGGTATACTCGACTAAACGAATAAGTTGGCTCTAAAGATAGCCCTGTTTCTTTTTCTATAACTGGAAGGCAAGCTTTTAATAGTACTTCTATTAGAGGGTCTGCGTAATAGCCTAGTTTGCTGCTATCGTAGTCCTCTATTCCTTTTTGCTTCCACTCGCCTCTGTTAATTTTGTTTTCAAAATACTGAGAAACCGTTGCAATAGTCTGTGCATCTATTAGCCCTACTACCTTTAAATAGCCTAATTTGTCTAAATTACTCATGGTAGAACCACCCAGTAACGATGTATTTGTGGTTATCTCCGTGAACAGGGTTGCCTCTGTGTACGTGGGTGTACGCGGCGGGCCACAGCACCATAGTGTTTTCTATGGGGTTGAGCCGTCTTTGCTGATATAAAAACTCGGTTTCTCCGTTTGCTCCCTCCGGTAAGGTGTTGAGGTAAAGCGTATACACAAGTCCTCGGTTAGCCATCTCTCCGTTGCCTTGTTCAGAATGCCAAATATGGTATCCCCCGCCAGAAGAGGTCTTTTGCATTTTCATGTTGTCGCACTTTACGTCTACAGTTTTCAAAGCAGAAAACTCATTTACATACTGGTCAAAACAATGCTGTAAGCCCTTAAAAAATAAATCTCTAGCGGGCGTACCGTTAAAATCTTCAAAGCTACTCTGTCTTCCATTATAACAAATTTGATAGTCGTCTTTACGGTCTTTAGGTGCGCCCTCTCCGTCCTGCCTATTTCTTCCAGCCCCAAAACTACGGTGTCGGTCAAACTCGGCTATTAAATGCTCGCAGAACCCTTCGGGGTACACATCTGAAAAAACACCAATAAAGTCTTTGTAGTCTGAAGTCATGTGAATGATGGCCCCGAAATCCATGTAACTAATGTTTGTCTTGTTCCCTTTACTACGGGAGTTACCTGATGCACCGTCCAAGAAGGGAATACTACAATCAAGCCTCTCTTCTTTTCGATGTTAGTCGGGTTTTTAGAGGTGAAGAGCTGTAGCTGACCCCCCTCGTATTCTTGTGGGTCAGATAATTGCAAAACTACAGACATTTTTCTGCTATTACCCGGACTTCCAAAATCTTGGTGCCACCCATACATGCCTTTATTGTTTTCATGGTAGTTTGTTAACTGTAGCTCCTCGGACAGAGCTGTTAAATTAAAATTAAAATAGTCCGCATTTAAGCTAGATACTACATGGGCAATCTTTTCAAAAACCCAAGCAGTATTTTCGTTTTTAGGCAGCCAGTTTAATTCAGAGCGTCTTATTTCTGAGTTAATTAAGCCGTTCCCCCCGCCGCCTATTTGAGCAGGGGTGTTTGCCTCTCTGGCTTTTTGTTGCAACCAGTCCAGTTCTTTTTCAGTGAAAGCCCCTTCCCACCACGCAAACGGCTCTATCTTCCTAGAATACGGCGTCAGCATATGCTGCATTAAATAAACCTTTTTCTTTGCGACAAAATAAAGTGTATAAACTTTGTCGAATTATTAGATTGGTTTGGCGTAATCATGTGCGGCAGCCACGAGTTAAATAACATCATGGTTCCGGCTTGAACATTGTTAAAGTGTATCTGCGGCGTAGCCATTGTAACTTGGTTGCTAGGCGATGCCCACAAATCCGCCATTCGCTTACCCGGTCTAGGGTCATCAAATATGGGGTACGACCCGCCTTCGGGCACTTCTAGGAAATAGAACCCTGATATTTGGCTGTCTCCATGAACGTGCATAATGTTACTGCCCGTACACGCAAACTCTTGCCCCCACATCCCATCCACGTAAAACTCATACTCATCTGTTAAATAACCCTGCTCCTTTAAAATACTAACGCCTTTGTCTCGAAAGTAGGACGTTAAGTACCCAAGGTCAGGGTCATTTGACATAGGCCCCGTTTGTTTGACTACACGCGGCTCTATTTGTTCGTAGTATTTCTGCGTATGCTTTAGGGTTTGCTCTACCCACTCTGACCGCTCTTCACGGTATATGGGCGATGAAAAATAAGCATAGGACTCCATGCTAGTTATTCATAGTTTGAATCAAGTCTTCCGCTATAGAAGTTATATTTTCCGAAGTAATCACTGTTCCCGGAGGAGACGAACGGTGGTTTTCCATAACAACGTCTTTTGCCATACGCACTGCGTCATGTTTTGCACGTTTGTCGTCAAGCTCCTTTACAGCGGCGTTTCGGTTTTCATCTATAGCTTTCTGCATCGCTATTTGTTGCTGCATCTCAATAGGTAGATCTTCAAGATTCATTTCTATAGCCTCCTAGGCTGTATTAAACTACGCCGGTTTCTCGGGCCAAGTTACTTCTTGCGGGAAGCTGTCTTGAGCGGTTATGTCTCTTAATCCTTGGCGATACGTTGCCCATACCTGCGGAACTTGTATGCCGAGGCTGTCTTGAGCGTTTTGATCTACCGCCCTAGTAGTTACCCAGTCCGAAGCGGCTAAACGCGCGTCTCTCTCACCTCTAATAGCTGCTTCTAGCTCTTCGGTTGCTTGTGGGGGTTTTACCCACTGGCCGTCCTGTAAACTATCACCAATACTGCCCCCATTGCTTGCGTCGACAAGGTTTTCTAAGGCATCTAGAGAATCAACTTCAACCGTGTTTACTATAACGCCGTTTTCTAAAATATGTGCCCGCATTATACGATACCCCAAATTCTTAACTCGCCCCTAGCGCCTGCGCCAGAAGGAGAAGTCCCCGATCCAGACCCGCCACCTGCGGGGATTACTCCATCACCCCCCGAAGAACCGCCGTCTCCACCAAAAATAGAGGTTCCGCCTGTGGTATCTCCCCCACCGCCACCGCCGTATACAGAATTTCCGCCTGTAGAGGCGTTTTCTCCTGCGCCTGCTCCTCCGCCCGCGTAAGCCTCGCCGACTATGGAAACCGCACTTGACGCGCCACCAAAGCCGGAATTATCTAGACCAATTGAAGGATTTGGTTTGCCTCCTGCACTCTGAGCGTTAGAGCCCGTAGTAGCAAAGGCTGGTGCGCCCGCAGAAGAAACGCCGCCTCCGCCGCCTCCCGATACATCGTTGTCTCCGTAAGCGTTAGTTACGCCGCCGCCTCCGCCATACGCGTATATTTTGCTGTCTAAAGAAGAGGTGCCCCCAGTATCCGCCGCTGATCCGGCTACTGTTTGACCTGCTCCCCCCGCTCCAATAACTACAGAGGAGGAGGCTGATAGTGTTGAACTGGGAACATTGAATAAGTTACACGCACCTCCGCCCCCGTGGCTTTCTCCCGTGGAGCTAGAAAGTCCACCTGCGCCACCTCCACCCCATAGCATTCCTGCGAGAGAAGCATAGCCGGGTGGTTTTGTAAAAGTTCCTGTAGCAGTAAATGTCTTGTAAAAACTAGTTAAAACCGTGCTTGTTAGGTTGGTGCCATCAGACTTTATAAGGCGTACTTCTTGCGGGTACATCTTAAAAGTTGTAAGCCCATCTATTGTCTCGCTTCCAGCAGGGTCTAGGGTTATATCGCCAGTGCCGCTGTTTCTTATATAGCAAAACCACCCATTTCCTAGCGTCGCCGCAGAGGTAAATGTTTGCGTAAACGTACCCGAAGTGATGTCTATAAAGTTAGAGTTATTAGCCGCCGCTAGTATGGTGTTGCTAGTACGGGTTACTGTTTCAACTCTTGAGCCGCCATCTGCCCACTCAACTTGAGTCCCGCCCGAGTTAACTTGCAATATTTGCGCGGCTGAACCAAGACCTAATTTAGCTAGAGTGTCCGTGCCACTGGCATACAGAAGGTCGCCCGTGGTGTACCCCGTTAAACCCGTACCGCCGTTTTCTTCGCCAAGCGTGCCTGCAATAGTAATTGTGCCCGAACCAGTGACAGGACCGCCTGACGTAGTTAGCCCCGTTGTGCCTCCAGAGACCGCTACGCTTGTTACCGTGCCGCCTGCATCTGTAGAAGATAGGGTTGTGCCGCTTAATGAAAGCCCCGACCCCACAGTAAGGAACGCAGTCGTCCCAGCAGAGTCATCCCAGAATAAAATACGGTCGGCTTCTGGGTCTGTGAGTGAGGCACCGGTACCGCCGTTAGCGATAGGCAAAGTGCCCGTAACCTGTGAGGTCAAGTCTACGTTAGCTAGTGTACCGCCAAGAGTTAGGTCTCCTGAGCTAGTCACCGTGCCAGACAGTGAGATGCCGTTTACTGTGCCAGTGCCGCCTACGCTTGTTACTGTGCCGCCGACTTCGGTGGGGTTAGCATTAAGAACCGCAGCTCCTGCACCCGCGCCGTCTGTGACGATCATGACCTTAGAGCCACTAGCCACGTTGACTGTAGCGCCTGAACCCTGCTTGATCGTAATAATCTGGCTGCCGGAAGTAGCGTTCTCGATCATCCACACTTTAGAGATGGTGTTTGGGCCAAGGGTAACTTCGCGGGTAGCTGTAAGTGATACGGCAGAGGTAATCTTTAAGTAGAACGAGCGGGTGTCGTCCGCCGTAGCATCAGGCATTGTGAAGGTTTCGTTGGCGTCTGCCGCCATGTCCTTCGTACCAAAACTAAAACCGTCGGTAATCAGCTCAAGGTTAGTATTGGTACTGGTGCCCCAAGTGCCACTCTCATCGCCTGTGGCGATTTCTTTGAGCCGGAGATTGTTTACATAGGTCGCCATCGGGGTGCTCCAGTCTTAAACTAGTGTGCTGCCACCGGCAGCGGGAATGGTTGTGGCGTAAATGGTTGTATTTTGGCGTAAATTTAGTGCTTCACCACAGTCCGAACAAGTATCGGCGTTAAGCTCGTTTTCGTCAAGGTCGTAGCCACAATGGGAACAAACTACTTGTACTTCATGCTTGGGGTCTATAGCATCTCCCAACTGTACTGCTTCGTTTATTTTAATCACGCTGCTATCTCCGTCCAGTTTGGTGTTTGGTTAGCGTCTATTTCTACCCAATCTGCTGTTTGGCTATCGTCTACGTCTACCCAATTCGGGTTTTGATCTGGAACGATGTTGCTCCATATTAACACATTACCTACGGCACCTGTGCCCTGTACGCCAATGGCGTATACCTTGGCGCCCCCTGTTTCGGTAGTCTCGCCTAAAGCTGTAGTGCCTTGAACGCCAGTTACATTAACAAGAGCGCTTGCTTCTGCTGTTGCTGTACCGAGTTGGGCAGTTGCTTGCAGGCCCGTTACGTTTAAAACATTGTCTGTTTGGGTACTAACAGTACCGATCTGGCCTGTGCTTTGTACGCCAATGGCGTATACCGTAGCGCCCGCAGTTACGGCCTCTTCACCTAATGCTGTGGTGCCTTGGACTCCAGTAACAAAAACATCGGCGTTAGCCGCTACTTGAACCGTGCTTACTGCGCCCGTACCCACAACGCCGGTAACCGCTACGACAGCTTCGGCAGTAACTGCTACGCTACCAATTTCGCCGGTGGCCGCGTTACCTAACGCTTCTATGGCTCCGTCGGCCTCAACCGCTGTGTTACCTAGTACTACAGTGCCCTGAACACCGGAAATCGAAACAATCGCATCGGCAATAGTTGTAACCGTACCTACCGCGCCTGTGGCTTCTACGCCTACGGCGTTAACATCGACGCCCGCGCCTTCTGTTACGGTAACTGCGCCTAACTGCCCTGTAGCTTCTACGCCCGTGGCAGTAACTACCGCACCTGCTTCTACGGTTTCTTGACCTAGTGCCGCAGTGCCCTGAACGCCTGTAACGGCAAAGACTACGCTTTCTTCTACGGTGACTGAGCCAACCGCGCCAGTGGCTTCTACGCCGCTAACTGAGACATTAGCTTCAGCGTTGACTACTACACTACCAACCGCACCCGTAGCAGCATTCCCGAGGGCATCCACTCCTGCGCCCGCTTCAACTGCGGTATTACCTAAAGCAGTGGTGCCTTGGACGCCGGTGACTGCAACTACAGCCTCAGCGGTAACCTCTAAGCTACCAACCGCACCTGTGGCAAAGACACCCGTAACATCGACAATTTTGCCTATGTCAATTTCTACTGAGCCAACTGCGCCCGTAGCGGAAACACCGGTAACATCGACAAGCGCGTCCGCCGCTACTACTACACTGCCAACCGCGCCCGTGGAAGAAACGCCTGTAGTAAAGACATTAGCCTCGGCTATAACCGCTGCGGTGCCTAACGCTGTCGTGCCCTGAACTCCAGTTACGCTAATGCTTACATTAACATTTCCGTCGTCAGCTAAAGGGGCTGAAGCTAAAGGGTTAAAGCCTAGCATGGGCGCGGCCTAGTTAAGTGCTTAAGTTTTTAGCGGGTATAGTTACATACCACGTTGTCCCGCCGTCAGGCGAAAAGAAAAACCATATGTCTACGTAGTTGGCTTCTGTGCTCCGAGAAATGGAGCCGCCCGGATATTTAAACGTACCGCCAGATAATACTACGGTCCTTCCTGCTGTACCGTCGTTAGTCAGGATTAACGTAAACGAAGTGGCTCGGCTGCCCGTGCTGTTAGGCGTCGATAGTGTAAATGTGCAGTTTCCAGTTAGTGTTGCCGTAACTACGGTTCCTGTACTGCAATTTATAGTCTTGGCCGTTCCGGTGCTGCCTAATGCGTTTACTTCGTCCGAGAAGGCTCCTGAGAAGTAAGTGCTAGAGTCGTAGTTGATCTTACCTACGCCACTGCCGTTGGCTAGGCTGTCGGACTGCAACGTAGTCGCTGTAATGGTTGTGCCCGCTAGAGCACCTGTCAACGTACCACCAGTTAAAGGCAGTTTAGTGGAGTCAGCTACAGTGATATTGGCTGAGCCGTTGAACGACACGCCGTTGATTGTACGGGCAGTTTGTAGAGTGGTGGCAGTAGCTGCGTTGCCGGTGGTGGAGCTTGAGGTTGTGGCGTTACCACTAAGCGTCGCAGTTATTGTGCCTGCGGAGAAGTTACCCGAACCATCTCTAGCCACGACCTTGCTTGCGGTATTTGTAGTAGTAGCATCGACGTTTAGTGTTACCGCACCTGAAGTGCCGCCGCCGGTTAAGTAAGTACCTGCTGTTACGCCCGTGATGTCGCCTACGTTAGTGGTAAAGCCCGCATCGTTGTTGAAGATGCTTAGCCCGATTTCGTTTGCGGCTTTCCTGCGGTCAGCACCGGCGTCAAGAACAATAAACTCGTCAGTGCCTACCATTGCATCGGTCATGTCCGTCAATTCAGACAAATCAACCGTAAGCGTCACAGTTCCGCTCGTACCACCACCTGACAAACCTACACCCGCAGTTACGCCCGTGATGTCGCCTACGTTTGTGGTGTAGCCCGCGTCGTTGTTAAACCCACTGTTGTTAATGTTGCCCTTAGTGAGCTTGCGCTGTACGCCGCCAGTATCGACAACTACGAAATAGTCCCCGTCACCGTTGGTAGTGGAGGTGGCTAGCTCATTTAAGTCTAGGGTAATAGTAGGGGTAGAACCCTCACTTGAGCCGCTGCCATCCAGCCCCGCGCCGGTTGCAATAGTAGCAACATAGTTACCTGTAGTGTCCGTACCCAAAGCAACAGAGTTCGCCGCGATAGTGGCTGCAATACTTACGTTTCCAGTACCATCAAAACTACCTGAAGTGCCTGTGACATCCCCAGTTAAACTAACTGTCCGGCCTGTAGCCAAAGCAGTGGCAGTAGCCGCATTTCCAGAAGTATTCTGGTCACCTGTGGTATTAACTCCGGGCAAGTTAATGTTAGCTGTGCCATTAAAACTAACGCCGCCAATAGTACGAGCAGTTTGAAGGGCGGTTGCCGTTGCCGCATTACCTGTAGTAGAGCTTGACGTAGTAGCATTACCACTAAGAGCCGCAGTTATCGTACCGGCTGCAAAGTTACCAGAGGCGTCCCTAGCGACTAATGTAGAGGCGGTGTTGGCTGTAGCGCTTTGTAGGTCTTCTGCGGCAGCTGTAACAAAAACAGTTGCACTGCCCGAAAGGTTAAGCAACGACCCCGTGTTACTTTCATCGAGCGTACGGGAAAGCGTCGTGCCCGACGACGTGTAAGTGCCAGTGCCTATCTCAAACGCCGTGCCGTCTTCTATCGTATAGCGAACAACCTCCGCGTCAACCACGCCAGACGCAGCAAACGTCTGAAACCCCGCTATTGCAGAGCCTAACGTAATCGTACCAGTCCCCGTCGTAGCGGTGGACATTTTAGCTCTGTTAACTAACGTCACCATAGTCGGGGTCTCGCTTTTAGGCTATACGAATAATTGCGTTGCTCGCATCAGCAGCAGGGAAAACAATAGTGAAGTCACCCGCAGTTGAAGTCTTGTCCGCACCAAAATCTAGTACCGCGATTGCAGGGTTAGTGCCGCCAGACTTGTAGATTAACGCACCGCGAGCTGTAATAGTCGCAGAACTCCACGTAGTATCAGCAAAGTCCAAGAACGCTGTAGTGCCGCTCGAAGCAGGGTTTGCAGAGATGGTCAGCGTATTGCCGCCCGCAGTGTAGCCCGTGCCTGTGACTTCATTAGTTGTAGCATACGCAGTAGTAGCCGCGCCCAGCGTAGCGGATGAAGTGAACAAAGCGATCTTGAATGTCTCTCCAGTGCCTGAACTGAAGTCAAAGTCTCCACCAAGGATTTGAACTTTGAATGATGTTGCCATAGCTTGTGAAATAGCCATTTGTGTTTCCTCTCTTTAATGTTACGGGCCGGGTGATTCCGATTTAATAGGCAATCTAATCATGCCATCTCTAAACTCGTCACGACGACGGCGACCTTGCTGCTCGATGCCGAGACCTTGTATAGCCTGCTTGTAGCTGCTTTCAAAATATTGCAGCATTTCAATCGGGCCTTTAGTGTAGCTGTATGCCTGAATCAAGCACGCATATAGAAGAGCTTCGGGTGCGTCAGTGCTTACCCACGTCGTGGGATTTGCAGACGACAACTGCTGCGGCTTGTATATGTAACCTAACTGGACCTCGTAACTAGCGTTGGGTGTCGGCGCAATATAGAACGTGTTCTGGTTCCATACCGAATAGTATTTTGGTGCCCCTGTTACCGTAGAATCAGGCCAGTACTCCTTCATGAAAGAAGTGTCCCTGAAATCTAAAAAAGTCTGCTCGCCATTTAACGTCACCATAATATATCGATGCGTCAAAATATCGCTAGGCGCCACTAGGAAACGATTGCCTGCGGTCATGTTGGCAGTGGCTTCTAGCTTAAATACGTCAAGGTCTATGTCCCTGAGAATTCTGTTCTCGGCCATTGTGATGAACGTATCTATAACCGAATTTGGGAAGACGTTAGAGTCCACCTCGGTGTAATTACGAATGTTTGTTACTAGCTCATCATAGGTCATGTAATTACCACCGTAACCGCCCCAAGTGTGCCTACGCCTTCAACTGCAATTGCAGGAGGGGCAGGCTGCATTGAACCCGGCACTGTCTCAAAGGGTGTATCTCCGCCGGTGTTATTAACAAACACGCTCAGCGGCTCAGTTCTATCTGGGCGAGGATTCCCAAGTGCAATCGCATCGCCCCTGTACTTCAACGGGTCTAACTGCGGCTCTTTTGGTTCGTAGTCCTCAGGACATACCATGAACCCCTTCCAGTTCTTTCTAAGAGTCTGATAAGGATAGCGCTGCCCGCAATAATCACACAGGCCGTAAGAGTATTTACCCGTTGCCTGAGTCATTTTTAAAAGCCTACGTCAGGCAGTACATAGGTACTGGCTGTGTCCCTGTCTTCCTGTGCAGCTCGGTCAAAGTCCTGCTCGTACATTTGCTGCAAGGCGGCGGTCCTATCTGGGGAGTATTTTAAAGACAGCATATAGGCGAGGCCTGATGCTAAACAGGGAAGGAATCTGAAGTTTACATCCGTAGTATTGGTGTAATCTCCGGCGTCTTCCATGCGACGTATGCGGTAATAAACCAGCGTGTAATCCTTATCGGCAGCAGGATACAGGTAGGCTTTCGGCGCACTTGTGCGCTCGACATATATCTGAGACGGCCTTGCCTGTGTGAGCTTATTTGGCACGTTAAGGTATTCCTGACGGCCAATACGCTCCATGTTTATATCTTGCTGCTGACCGTTAGTTGTCTGACGGATAACTGCTGTCAAAACATTGACTGTATCTGTTGGCAGGGATATCTCAGCGTCGCCTTGGACCAAAGCATAAGTAGCTTGCTCTATGGTCCACAGGTTTAAGCCTCGATTTGCCCAATCCAAAAACAACAGATTTAACGAACGACGAGCCGAGTTAAGCTGATAGCCTGCAGTCATCTGCATGCCACAACGCTCGAACGCCTCTTCTACGAGGTCGTCAATCGATAAATTAAAGTCTGTTGTTCCTGAAGTAGCCATTACTTATACATCATCCCGCCGCCCATTTTCTTTTTGACACCACGGCCCATAAGAACGTCAGCTTGAGTCACTTTGCCGTCTTTGTTCATGTCAGGGAAGCTTTTCTTACTGTTTGCCATGCCTCCTTTGTTCATCATGACGGGGTCACCCACCTTACGGCTAGGCTTAGATTCAACTTTATTTCTAGGACCTGTTCCTACGCATCCTCCGCCTCTGGTAGCGGCACCCATTCCACGTCCGGCCATGTTACTTACCTCGTCTGGTTGTATTACGGCCCTTATGAGCCGAATTCTTCATAATCGTGCCATCAGGCATGCGGTGTGAGCCCTTCTTGACTATTCCCCCATCCTTCTTGGCTACGGGCTTGGCAGTTTTAGCGGCTTGCTTAAAAGCGCCTGCAGTAGGTGCCCCTTTGGCTCCTACCTTCCGCATCTTCTCGCCAGAACCTGCGGCTATGCGCGCCTTTTTGGCCGCGATATTCGCATATAAACCTTTTTTAGTTACCATTTTTTACAGCTCCAGTATCGTGCTGAGAATTTGTCTTTTGCAGTGTCACAATTGTGACGGGCCCTAAAGTTAGCTCGGCGCTCAGGTATAGCTTTTTTGATAGTCATGTTCGGATCACCAAAGCGCACTAGCTTTACGTCGTCACCCTTCTTGGCT